>WNGF01002143.1_pt1 | contig 40914 bp, 35 predicted proteins | sample 5400641 | NCBI WGS metagenome assembly WNGF01 (sample SAMN13153371, study PRJNA577476) | soil metagenome | isolation source: 80 cm soil or saprolite under grassland replicate 2 | place: USA:California | collected 2016-06-15 | reverse complement strand
TGGAAGTACACCGAGTGCAGATTCGACGCGAAGTAGTCCTCGCGCCAGCGGGCGAGCTCGCGCTCGAGGCGCGCGAGCCGCGCGTCGAGTCCGGGCGTCGGCCGATCGCGCAGGTCCGCCAGCGCGCGTGCGACCAGCTGATTGATTCGCTCCTGCCGCTCGGTGATCGCGGCCATCCACCACCGCAGCAGGCCGATGACGACCCGGCGCGCGTAGGTGATGACCGGTCCGACGTAGCGCTTGCGGCTGCGCGGGTCGTATTCGGCCTCTTCCCCCAGGACTTCCGCGAGCGCGCCGATGGGGTTCTCGAGCTCCTCGGTGAAGAGCGGACGGCCGCCGGGGAGCGGCAGCCGCAACGCGGCCTCCACCTCCGGCCCGTACGCGCCGCTCTCGCGCTTGCGGCGCACGCGCTCGCGCACCTCCGCCAGCACGGCGTCGATGTCGATCGGATCAGTGCTCAAAGCGGCCGCACCGCCTCGTCGAGGTCCCGACGATTCACAACACGCTCGATCAGATAGCCGCGAGCAGTCAACCCGAGGCGCCGCAACTCCGCGGTCGTCAGCGGGCGGAAGATCACGCGCATGTCTCCCACGCGTAGCCTGAGCCACGGTGGGTGCCCGGCCAACGGTCGAACGTCGAGGTTCGGCGGAGGCTCATCCCGTCGCAGACCGTCCAGAATCTTGCGGACGCGCCGTCGACTTCCGCTGTCGAGCCGTTCCACGTCGCGGCTACCACGTTTCGAAAATTGAACGCGGTCGCTCAACGGCCTCGTGCGGCATTGGCGCGGGTCGGCCTCGCCGTGCGTGTCTTACGTTTCGGTCTCTTCGGCTCAAGCCGGGCGAAAAGCTCGTCCATCCCGACCGTCTCTCCACGGCGCAGCTCTTCATCAGCCTTCCGCATTCCCTCGACATACTCTGGCGCATTCGCGAGAATCCAGTCCTCGAGCGCGCCGGAGTCGATCGGGATGACGGCCGCGACCGGCCTACCGCCACGCGTGATGATGGCTGGTCTCTTTCGTCGTTCGACATCGTCTATGACCTTGCTCGTGTTTCGCGCGAGCTCCCGGACATTTACGGAAGCCATGCTCGTCCTCCTGTCATGCGTTCGTCAGACATGGTACGACAGTCAGTCGAACTCCCAGCGATGCGGGAGACGCGTCGAGCGAGTCCATGCAGAACCGCTCGACCACTTCCCTGCTGCCACAGCGCGCGCCGATCTCATGCTTGCAGCGGATGCGCCCGCGGAGCTCCGCCAGCACGGCATCGATGTCGATGGGCGCTTTGTTCGCTGTGGTGATGACCAGGCTCCTAGGGGATCATCCGAACGTGGTTCCGATAGCGTGGTGACTGCGGCTCAGAGATCAGCCCGGATGTGATCGCGTCCCTGACCTCCGCGATCCCCTCGGGGATCCCGATCTCGGGCACGAATCCGAGCCTTTGACGGATCTTCGTGCAGTCGAGCGCTACATCTCGCATGTCGCCTCCGAAAGAGACATCGCGAACCTCCACCTCGGTTCCCGGGACCGCTTCGCAGATCAAGTCCACGACCTGCCGCTTCGTGAAGTTCATGCTCTCCGATCCAACGTTGAAGATCTCGCCTCTCACGGTTCCGGCCGGGGCTACGAGCAGCTCACGCAATGCGCGAACAACGTCGCGCACATGCACGAAGGCGCGGGTGTAGTTTCCCTGAAAGATCACGAGCCTCCGCGTGGTGAGAGCCTCCAGGACGAATTGATTCACGAGCAGGTCGAACCTCGTCCTGGGAGAGATCCCGAACAGCGTCGCGAAACGCGGGATCACCGGCGCGCAGCGCGAGTCGCGCGCTCGCGTCCTGAGGTATTGCTCGGCGGCGATCTTCGTCTGTGCGTAGACCGATTGGGGGAAAAGCTCGGCCTCCTCATCCACGGGCTTGTCATCTCTCGCGATGCCGTAGTTGCTGTAGGTCGAGGCGAAGATGAACCGTTCGACGCCAGCCGATTCGGCGGCATCGAAGATACGGATCGTCGCCTCCGTATTGATCTGACGAGCTCTCTCCTCTCCGACGGCATCGCACGCGGGGTACCCGACGATCGCCGCGAGATGAACGACGGCGTCCATGTTCTGGATTGATCCGTTGAGATCGGATTCGCTGACGTCTCTCTTGAGGAAGTGGAACCGCGGATTCGGCAAGAGCGCCAAGATCGAATCACCGCCGAAAAGGAGGTCGTCGAGAACGACCACTTCATGACCGTCCCGAAGCAGCTCGGCACTCAGCAGCGAACCGATATAGCCCGCGCCGCCCGTTATCAGGATCCTCAACGTCGTGCCATGCTAGGGAACATCATTCGAACTCCCACTGATGCGGGAGACGCGTCACACCGACCTCGCGCGAGCCGCCGATCACCCGGAAGCTCAAGCCCTTCTCCATGTAGTCGTAGTAACGGTCCTGCGGATCGATGATGCCTATGTCAACGTCGTACGCGCCGGGCAGCAGCTCGAGCGCGTCCATGCGGAAGCGCGCAACGCCCTCAGCACGCTGCGGCACCTCGACGCCGTCCATGAGCGTGTTCGTTCCGTAGACGCCGATGCCATCGTCGCGGTAGACATAGAAGCCGAAGATCGCGTCGCGCACGCCCGCGGCGTTGCGGTAGTGGATCTCGAAGGCCGCGGGCTCACCCGATTCCAGGACGCCACGCTCGTCGCCGTCGCGCGCCACGACGCTCGCACGCACGATCTCGACCTCCTTGCTGCCGTAGCGCGCGCCGATCTCGCCGCGCGCGGCACGCTCGCGCTGCTCGCGCGCGCCGACCTCGAAGTGGTACTTCGTGATGACGTCGCGCACCGACCCGCTAGCGGCCACGCGACCGCGGTCCAGCCAGATCGCGCGCTCGCACAGCCGGCCGACGGCGCCGAGGTCGTGAGAGACGAGCACGATCGTCTTCTTGCGCGCGCGGAACTCGGCGATCTTCGCGAAGCACTTGTGCTGGAAGTACTCGTCCCCCACCGCGAGGACCTCGTCCACCAGGAGCACGTCCGGATCCACGTGCACCGCGACCGCGAACCCGAGGCGCATGTACATGCCGCTCGAATAAGTCTTCACCGGCGCGTCGAAAAACGCGCCGATGTCCGCGAAGGCCTCGACCGCCGGCATGGCCGCGTCCATCGCTTTGCGCGAAAGGCCGAGGATCGAACCGTTGAGGTAGGCGTTCTCGCGCCCGCTGAAGTCCGGATGGAATCCCGCGCCGATCTCGAGCAGCGCCGACACGCGTCCGTTCACCTCGAGTGCCCCGCTCGTGGGCTTCGCGGTCCCCGCGACGAGCTTGAGTAGCGTTGACTTGCCCGAGCCGTTCGCCCCGATGACGCCGAACGCCTCGCCCGGCGCGACCTCGAAGCTCACATCGACGAGCGCATCGATGCGCTCCGCGGGCGCGTACTGGCGGAGGACGACCTCCTTGAGCGTGCGGCTGCGCTCGCGATGGAGGCGGTACGTCTTTGAGAGGTGCTCGGCGCGGATGGCGATCATCGCTCTTCGAGGATCGTTAATCACTTCGATGGGTCGGGTGGTAGCCTGCGCGCGAGCTAGGGATGTCCGCGTTACAGCGCGCCACCAAGGAGGCCTAAGCCGAGCGCGACCGACGCCGGCCAGCTGCGCGGCGCGCGTTCGAGATCATCGCTTGCAGCTCCTTGAGACTCGTCTCGCGAACGTCGCCAGCCTTGATCTTCTCCCAAGTCGCCCAGGCTTGCGCGCGGTGCCACTGTTCCGCCGCTGCCGCGACCTTCAGCGACCGCCCGGCTCTCCGCGTAGTCGATTTCACTACGCTCTTCATATCACTGGGCCCGCTTGCGTGCGGTGCAGATGTAGAAGAAGCCGAGTATGTCAGCGACAACCGTGCCGTCGAGGCTTCGCAGGAAGTCACCGTACTTCCAGACCAGGCGCTCGTGCTGCGGGAACGTGTCGGGCGGATACACCCCGGCCGAGACGATCCGTACCTCGCGCAAGCCAGTGTCACGGATGAGACGCGCCCACGCGCCCCTTGGACGATCGCTCTCGTAGATGCCCTCGGATAGGTGCTCGTCGCGCGCCATGCGCTCGCGCTCCGCCCAGCGGTACAGCGACACCTTGCGCGGGACGATGTCGGCGTAGAAGAGACCGCCCGGACGCAGCACGCGCGCCATCTCACGCACGACCGGTGCGGGATCGCGGAAGTGCTCGAGCAATCCGCCAGACAGCACGAGGTCGAAGGAGGCGTCGGCGAATGGGAGCGCGGTCGCGTCCCCGAAGAGCACGTCACCAGACAGGTTCGCGCGGCCATAGTTCTCCCGCACCGCGCGGATCGCGTACGGGGCGTAGTCGATCGCGAAGAGGCGGTAGGGCCGTTCCTTTCCGAGACGGATCAGCAGCCGTCCCGATCCGGCACCGACCTCGATCGCGTTCCCCGCCGGCGGCAGCATCGGCCGGAGATAGCGGACTTTCGTCTCGTCGATGAAATTGAACATGTCGCGGCGCTCGGGGAGATAGAGCTCGCTCTCCCGGATCGGCCGGTCCCATGCGGCGGCGTCGCCCTCGCGGTAACGCGACTCCTCCTGACCATGCTCGTGCGTGTCGGTCATCGCGCGCGCGAGTGTATGAAGAGCGCGATCGCTGCCACGCCGTAGCCGAGGAGAATGCCGCCGATGACATCGCTCGGCCAGTGCTCGGCCATGTAGACCCGGGTCAGTGCCATGATCGCGACGGCGCCGATCGCCAGCGGCCGCGGGATCCACACGACTGACGCCAAGAACGCGGTGCGCGCCATGTGCCCGCTGGGATACGAGTTCAGGAACGGGACGTAGATGCCCGGCGAGGCAAATACGTTGCGCGTGAGCTCATGCGGTGGAAGTGGCTGTGGCACGGTCAACTTGAGGATCGTCTCGACGATCACCGTCAGGGCGATCGCGAGCGGGATCCACCAGTCACCGCGCCGAGCGCGGAGCCGGGCGACGGCGAGACCGGCCGCAAGCGCGGCACCGATCTCGGCGGCCGCGGCGAGAGAAACGACCGAGCCGGCGACGTCGAGCCAACCGAAGTGCGGGAGCTGCACGATGTCGAGCACCGCACGGTCCAGCGCGCGCAGCGCACCCGAGCCCACGATCGCGGCGAGCAGCAGCAGGACCGCGATCGCGGCGGTGCCGCGCGCTAGAGTGCCGACTCGAAATCGTCCTTCGCGCGATGGAAGTACGCGAAGCCGACCACGAACGCGATGATCGCGACCGCGACGCTCCAGGCGAGCATCGTCCAGTCCGGTGCGAGCCCGTCGAGCAGCGCGCGCTGGTAACCGACGATGACGCCGGTCATCGGATTCAGGGAGATGAGCGCGAGCTCACGCGGACGATCGGCGAGGATCGCGATGGGAAAGAGGACCGGCGTGAGGAAGTACCAGGCGAGCAGCACGATGCCAAGGATGTGCTCGACATCGCGATAGAACACGTTGAGCGCGGCGAGCAGATATGCGAAGCCGACGTTCAACACGAGCTGGACTGCGACGAGCAGCGGGACGTAGACGACGCCCTCCGGATGACGGGGGCCGAACGCGAGCAGCACGGCGAACAGGACGCAGAGGCTCAGCAGAAAGTTCACGAGCGCGGACAGCACGCTTGCCGCGGGGAGCAGTTGCACCGGCAGGCGGACCTTCTTCACGATCGCGCCGTTCGCCACGATGGATGCGGCGCCGGACTGCAACGAATTCGCGAAGTACGTCCAGGGCAACAGTCCAACGAACAGAAAGATCGCGTAGGGCTGCTCTCCGGTGACGGTGCGCGGGCGCGTCCCGAGCAAGACCCCGAAGAGGATCCAGAACACGATGAGCTGCAGCAGTGGGATCAGGAAATTCCAGGCGAAGCCGAGCGCCGATCCCTTGTACCGCGCGCGCAGATCGCGCCACGCGAAGTCGGCGAGCAGCTCGCGTCGCACGACGAGCGCGCGAAGGTCGGCGATCACGTCGGCGAGTCTAGTGTTGGCGCATGCCCACCGAGCGCGTCGTGACCCGCGATGGAATAGCGCTTAGGACGTGGACGTGGCCGGGTGACGATCCGCCGACGCTGCTGCTTCACGGCATCGGTAATTACGCTCGCTACTGGGAGCTGTTCGCGGACGCGGTCGCGGGACGCCTTCGCCTCATTGCGCCGGACGCGCGCGGCCACGGCGCGAGCGCGAAGCCGGAGTCGGGATACGAGCCCACCGAATTCGTGGCCGACGCGACCGGAATCCTCGACGCGTACGAGGTCGAGCGCGCGCTCGTCGTCGGTCATTCGATGGGCGGCAGCCACGCGATCGACCTCGCCGGAACCCATCCGGATCGCGTCCTCGGACTCGTCGCGGTCGACGTCGGTGCGGAAGCCATGACGGAGGGTTCCGAGCGGGCGCGCCGTCTCTCGCTCGAGCGGCCCGCGCGGTTCGACACACGAGCGGATGCGGAGGTGTATCTGCGTCAGACGTCGCCTGGCTATTCCGACACCGTCTACGCGAACCGGCTCGCTTGGCTGTTCAAGGAGGATGGCGGCGCGCTCGTGTGGCAGTCCAGTTCCAACGCGCTGCGCGGGATCATGGAGCGGCGGCGCTCTGCCGAAGAGGGCTGGCGCGCGTGGTCGGCGGTGCGCGCACCGGTCGTCGTGGTGCGCGGCATCCGCTCCAACGTGCTTTCGGCCGAGACCGCCCGGCGGATGGCTGCCGCGCACCCCGGCACGGCGCTCGTGGAGCTCGACGCCGGTCACAACGTGGCTCTGGAGCGCCCGTTAGAGCTCGCGGACGCCGTCGTCGATTTCGCCCGTTCGCTCTCACGCCGGCGGGTACTCTAGGGGTGGCCTAACCCGTCGGAGGAAGAGGGAAGAGTTGGCAGAGATCGAGCGCGAACGCACAGAGACGGCGAACGAGATCCGAGAGATCGGCTTCGAGGTCAAGGACCGCGACGCGTCCGTGGCGGAGCTGCTCGGGCGTCTCGCCGACGCGGTGCAGCAGGGGCGCCCGCACGAGACGCGCGGATACCTCGAGGCGATCGATCCGAAGGCGCTCTCGGAGCTCATCGTCGCGCGCACCTCGCCGATCTGGGCCATCCTCGAGGTCGCGCGCAACGTGCTCGTATTCGCGCCCATCGCCGTGACCTGGTTCGGGCTTTCGCTCGCGTCATCCGCGTATGCCGAGCTGCTCGTCGAGAAACCCGATCTCGTCACGCGGCCGTTCCTGCTGCTCTGGCAGGAGGGCTTCACCAGGCCCGGATTCCTCCTGAACTTCAGCACGCTGGCCGCGATCGACGCGAGCCTCCGAGCCTCATCGGCATCCTCATCGTGCTCTCGCTCGCGATCCACCTGCGCGCCGAGCTGCGCGACGCCGCAGTACGCGCGAAGGCGCTGCTCAAGGAGTCCGAGATCCGCGGCCTGCTCGGCCACGCGGCTGGTCTCGCCTCGGCCGATCTGAGCGAGGTCGGAGCCGAGGAGGTCCTCGATCAGATGGCCGCGGAAGAGCGCCGCATCTACGAGCGCGCGATGGAGCGCGAGCAGCAGCTCTTCAATCTCGAGGGCGCGGTGCACGAGCTCAAGCAGGCGGCGACGCAGCTCGCGCGCGTCGCCGAGTTCCTTGCCGAGCGTCAGCGCGACGACGACAAGATCCGCACGCGCTCGTAGTCGGTAGCCATGCTCAATATCGGTAAGGGCGTCACCCTCGCGCTGGTCGGTTGGCTCTGGGCCGACCTGCTGCTCGGGCTGTTCGCCATCTTCCTTGCCGCGAACAGCGCGGGCGTGCCGTCCGAGGCCACGACGAAGCAGGGTATCGACCCAAAGGTCGTCTCGATCAGCGTCTCAGTGAATGGACCGCAGCTCCTTTCATCGGATCCGAAGACGGTCGAGGCCGAGCAGCGCTTGATCGCAAGCCAGGTGGAGACCAAGCTCAACCAGGAAGCGCCCGGCCGAAAGGTCGCGCTCGTGCTCGCGTTCGGATCCCACGAGCGCCCAGACCAGGGCGACAAGCTCGCTAAGCTGGGAACCGAACAGCTGAAGAACACGTTATTCACAGGAGCGGTCGTGAACACGTATCACGCTCTCGCGGTGGGCGACACCGGCACCAATATCACGATGGAGATCTACCTCTATTACTGAGGCACTTTCGTCCGACGTCGACCTGCGGGTCGCAGTACGCCGCGCGGCGCTGCGCCAGGCGCTGCGCGCCGGCGGCACGGTCGACATCGCGCGCGCCGCCGAGCGCCTTCGCGTGCCGGGGGCCAGGATCGGCGGACGCACGCTGCTCGAGATCCGCGATGCCCGCGGCCGCATCGGCCGCGCGGTGCGTGCCGCAAGGCGGCGCCGCGCGCTCGCATTGACCGCCGGGATCGCGCCCTCGACCGCTGCCCCGACGGCCGTCGCCGCGGCGAGGCAGCCGCGCTCCAACCGCCGCACGACGCTGCTCGCGATCGCCGCGCTCGCGATCATGACCCTGCTGCTCATCTTCGTCCTGTGGCCCACGACGGAGGAGGAATCCGGCGGCGGTCTGCCTCCGGCGGTCACGGTCCCGCAGCCCGTCGTGGTGCGCGAGATCCTTCGCGGCAAGAGCGTCACCCTGGCGTCGACGCCGGCGCCGCTCGCGCTGATCACCCCGCTCCCCCGGCTCAGCGTATCGCCGACACCGTTCGTCGAGCGACCGAACGAGGATCGCATCGGGGGTACTCCGGGCGGCGTCGCGGGTGGGATCGGAAGCGGCACCGGAGGATCGGGTACGGGAAGCGGCGGCGGGGTCGGAGCAGGAACCGCCCCGGGAACGCCGAGGCCGACGGCGATACCGACGCAGCCACCCCCGCCGCCGTCCGTCCCCCCTGGCTACGGACGGCTGACGATCGTGGTGCAGGACGCGCTGAGCGGCGTGGTCGTCCCGAACGTTTGCCTGGTCGTCGGAAGCGGCGACTGCGGCGCCACCAAGCCGCACACCGACGGCGCGGGTCGCTGGTGGGTGGACGTTCCGCTGTCCCAGCCGACGACGAACTTCGACGTCACATTCATCAGCCCGCAGTACGTGAAGGACTTCCGCCGATTCGTCCTGCTGAAGGGCCAGATGGTGACGTACGTCGTCCGGCTACAGCCGTACGAGACCCGAGAGGGCGGATAACAAAAGGCCGGGACCTCGGGCCCCGGCCTTTTGCGCGGTCTTCGCTCGGTGCTACTGGATCAGTCGGTCGCCCGAGCCCGCGATGTTCCAGGCGTTGCCACTGAGATCGGTGACTCCGCTGGCATCCGTCACAACGACCGGGAACTGCGCCCCGGCTACGGCGCCGGCGGCGACAACGGTCGGATTCCCGGTCATGACGATGGCGAGCTCACTGTTCGAACCGCCAGGACCCGGCCCCAGCGTGCACGTGGCGTTGGTGCCGCAGACGATGTCCACCACCGAGTTCGTGGTCCCACCGCTGCAGGCGGCCGGTCCGCCGTTCGTCGCCGGTCCGCAGTCACTGTCGGTGACGCGGATCACCGCCTTCGGCGCGATCGACATCGACTCGCTGAAGTCGATGACCATCTTGTCGCCGGTGTCGAGTGTGTTCGCGAACCCAGACGACTGCGTGAGCGCCGCGAAGCTCGACGTCGGAGCGGCGATGTCCGATACGCCCGGGATGTTGACCGGCACGTAGTTCGAGAAGGACTGCAGGTTGGTGTTCGGGTTCTGGACCATGACGCGGAAGCACCAGCCGCCGTCCGACAGATCGAAGTTCGTGAACGAACCCTGCTGCCCCGCGGTGATCGAGAGCGAGCCAATCGTCGAGAACGCGCTTCCGACAGGCGTGCCCGCGGTGTCGGTGTTCGGGACGGTCGCGTTGAGATTGCAGTTCGTGGTGGTGGCGGTCGTCGCCCCGAGACTCGCACGCTGAATGTTGTATGTCGTGACCAGGTTCGATGACGGCGCGGTCATCGTGAGGCGTACGTCCTCCGCGACAGCGCCGCTGTCGAAGTTGCCGGTCGCGGCGGAGACGTTGCTTGGCGCCGACGCACCGGAGTTGTTGCAGAGGTTGAAGGTCGAGAACCCCGTCGAGTTCGGGTCGTAGTTGATCTTGATCGTGCTACCAGTCGCGTCGATCTGCGCGTTCAAGGACGCTTGGAAGAGCGAGAGCGAGACCTGTGTCCCGCCGATCTGGAAGATGTCGTTCGAGTCGTACGTGTAGCGCAGGCTCGTGTCGCTCGTTGGACCAGCGGAGAAGACCTGGTTCACGCTGTCGTGCCGATAGACCGGCTCGCACTGCGGGTTGCCGGCGCCGTCCGGGAACTGCGCTCCGAACTGCCCCTTCGGACCGAAGTAGAACTTTCGGCCTGAAACGACGATCGCGCCTTCGTTCGTCACGTCGTAGGGCTGGAGCGTGTTGCAGGTGGAGTCCGGACCGGCCGTCGTCAGATCGATCTGACCATTGTTGTTCTTGTCCTGCCAACCGACGACGCGGACGCGCTGGTTGCGCGTCCCGGAGTCGATCGTCACGGTGATCGTGCCGTTCGAGGGGATCGTCTGGTTGATGAGGACCGTGCTCGCGGGCACGGAGGAGCCGTTCACGGCGGTGAAGAACGTCGAACCCGCGCTGACGCCGTCCGCCTTCTTGTCGGCGTTCGTGTCGCAGAAGTTGAATGTCCCATCGGAGTTCCGCGTGATGTTGCTCGATGGGAGGATCGCGAAGCTCATCGTGCCCGTGAATGTCGTCGTCACCGTGTACGTGTGCTGACCGTTGCCGGGAACGGCGGTCGAGACCTCGTTGTCCTCGGTAACGTCGTACCCCGGCGTGATGCCGAGGGTGATCACGGGCGCGGTGACGGCCGCGTCCTGGTAGTAGCCCTCAGGATGGAGCTTCTCGCCCGACACACCGACGACGAGATCACCATTGAAGCGATACGTGCCGGAAGCCTGGCCGGTGGGCACCTTGATGTTGTAGGAGAAGGGCGAGAAATCACCCGGTACGACGATGTCCTTCGTGTGCGTCGCGTAGGCGATCGAGGAAAGCCAGCCGACCGCGAACGCGGCATTGCCCGAAGTCACGTTGCAGAAGATCTTGTCGGAGGCGCAGATCGACAGATTGACCTGCGTGCTCGAACCCTTTACCCAGGCCGTCGAGCCCGTGTTCGCGAAGAACACCGCGAAGGTCCCTGAATCGCCGGGGGCCAGTGAAAGGAACGCGCTCTCGAATTGATAAGACGAGTCGTATCCGGCAGCCGCCTGTGCGGGGCCGGCGCCGAGACCCAGCGTCAAGCTCAGCGCAAGCGTTGTCGCCGTTATCACGGTAGAGATCCGACGCATGTGTCCATCCTTTCGTCAATCGCTGCCTGAATTCGGCTCACGGATGCGCGGAGCCGGGAAGAACGACCAGAGCCTAATACGTTCCCCCTCCGCTAAACGAACCGGACGCGGAATGTGTCGCTCGAAGTTCGCCTGCTAACCCCCCGACGGAGCAGGGGTCGATGAAGGCGTCGGCGATGGGCTGGGCGCGGGGGACGGGGAGAGAGAGGGCGATGGTGACGGGGACGGCAGTGCTGGACAGCCCGCCCCCGCTTGCTTTTTCAACGTCATGATCTTCGTCACTCCCCGCAGCTCGATCTCGGCAGACTCATGATCCGGCGCGCACACAAGCGCCTTCTGGCCGACGATGTCGATCGTCGTGATGACGAGCTGACCGCAGGGCTCGGCGGTGCACTTGGTCAAGACCTTGTCGCCCTGTCTGACCTCGACCCCGGGCACTCGCGTATCGGTCGAGCCCTCCTCATTCACCTGCAACGTGAGGGTGCCGGGAACGAGCCTTATCTCAGTTGCCTCCGCGGGCGGATTCTGCGGCTGGTAGCCGGCCATCCGCGTACGCAGGCGCGCGCCGCGCGGCAAGCCGGTGATCTCGTACGCCCCGTCCTCGGCGCTCACCGCGCCCTTGTTCTGTCCGTACGTGATGCTGACCCCGGCCACCGGTTGGCCGGTCGAGTCATCGATGACGTGTCCTCGGGCATCGACCGTATTCAGCCAGCCGCCCGCCACTGTTGCGATCAGCAGGACAACGAACGGAAGCGCCACGAAATGGCGGTGGCGCATCAAGGCAAGGTTTGAACGTTCGTCTGCCAGGGCTCGCCCTCGGGCGTGACGAAGTAGGTCAGGATCTGGACCGGCTCATCGCCGACCACCCGAAGCTGCATGATCGCCCCGGGCCTGATGGACGCGCCTTGACCCGCGGCGATCTTGACGCGCGTGCCGTCGTTCACCGCAAGCTGCACGGTCCCCTTCATCACATAGAAGGCTTCGACGCCTCCGTGAGAGTGCGCCGAGGTCCGACCACCCGCATCCATGGTGATCATGCCGAGCTGATGGACGAGCTGCTTTCCCGACGGCACCGTGCCGAGATCGCCGGTCTGGTAGAGCACGCGGTAGCTCGGGTACGGCAGCTGTTGGCCCCGCTGCGTGATCGAGCGGAAGGACACGAAATCCCAGATCGCCTCTTTCGTCGTGGGGTTCACGTGATCGCTGCCCGCATCGACCCAGCCCACGTCACCCTGGCTCAAGGTTCGGCCACGCTCCCCATCGTCGCGTGAGATCTGGTGCGGGCCTTGGAGCGCGTACACGAACCCTGGGACATCCTGGTGCGGTGTGGTCGATTCCTTCGCCTGCCGTATCTCGAGGAACGTGATGAAGGGCACGCCTCCGAACGTCGGCGCCACGGTGATCTCGGCGAGCTTCTGGTATCGGCCAAGACCGACATACTCCGCCTCTGGGATCTTCGTCGGGCTCGCGCCTGGAGGCAGGAGCGGATTGTTCGGCGTACCGCGCGCGCAGGAGACGCAAAGAAGCAGCACGATGCCGAATGAAAGAGCGCGGATCACGTCCCTAGGCTAGCGCGTACGTGATCGAAGACATCACTGGCCAAGCGGGCCGATGACGCGATCGGCCGATGTCGTGATGTTCCACGCGGTGCCGCCCGTCGCCGTGATGCCACTGCTGTCGACGAACACCGCGGGGAATTGCGTACCTGGCGAGGAGCCGGACGACACATCCAGCGGGCTCGCCGTCATCGTTACCGTGAGCGTCAGCGCGTCGAAGCTCAACACGCACGTCGCGTTCGTTCCGCAGATCACGTCCGAGATCGTTTGCGTCACCGGCGACGTGCAGCTCGCGGGTCCGCTGCTCTGCGAGGCCGGCGCGCCGCAATCGGCGTCCGTGACCCTGATCCGCGCGGTGGACGAGATGGTCATCGCCCGGCTGAAGGTGATGACGAATTGATCGCCGGCGTCGAGCGTGTTGGCAAAGCCACCCGCGTTGGTCAGAACAGCGGACTGCGATGTCGGTGCGCTCAGATCGCTCGGACCGAAGACGGTGGATTGGACCTGCTTGGAGTACACGTAGGCGCCACCGCCGGCGGGAACCCGGACCTGATAGCACGCGAACCCTGCGGGCCGGTCCAGGTCGTTGAACGCCCCGAAGACGCCGCCGACGAGCGTCAGCGATTGGATGGTCGTCCAGAATGAGCTGTCGTTCGGGATCGGGCACGGGCCGGGCGCGCGCTGGATGTCGTACATGAGAAGTGGATTCGACGCGGGCGCCGTGAAGAAGATCCGGACGTCATCGTCCTTTGGACCGCTGTCGAGATTGCCGACCTGGATCTGGACATCGGTCGGGGCGGTAACGGATGGCGCCGTCGAGGTGACGGTCGCGTCCTGGAAATAGCCCTCGGGATGAAGCTTCGCCGACGTCGCGGCTACCACGAGATCTCCGTTGAACCGGTACGTCCCCAGCGCGGCGTTCGCCGGGACCTTGATGCCGTAGGAGAAGGCCGAGAAGTCCCCGGGTGCTACCGACGTCTTGGTGTGCGTCGCGTACGCAGTGGAGGACAGCCAGGACCCTGGATTCCACGCGGCCTCCTCGGGCGCGACACCGCAGGTCACCTTGTCGTCACGGCATGCCGCGAGATTGACCTGGGTCGCGCTTCCGAGGGTCCAGGTCTGGGTACCCGTGTTCGCGAAGAAGACGGAGAACGTCCCGGCGTCGCCTGGGCGGAGATTACCCAGGAACGCGGATTCGAACTGATAGAGAGAGTCGAAGGCCGGTACCGCTGCGCGTGCCTGCCCCGCGGCGAGCAGCGGGGCCAGCAGGATCGCGAGCAGACCGACAGGCACCCCGAGCCTCATAGCGCCAAGTATGGACGGGAATGAGTTCGCTAGCATCGGGCAAGCGGCGCGACTCGAAGGGCGGTTCGTGGACGATCGGCTCGTATTTGTTCTGACGATGGCGGCCGCGGCGCTGCTGTCTACCGGCACTACACCGCTCTTTGCCAGGCTGGCGAAGCGCATCGGGCTGGTGGTCGCCCCGCGGACTGACCGATGGCACAAGACTGCCACGCCCCTCTTGGGTGGCGTTGCCATCGGATTCGCGATCCTTCTGGTCCTCGCGGCTACCCTGCCGATCACTCGGGCCACCGCGGGCGTCTTCCTGGGCGCGGTCGCCGCGTTGTCGTTGGGACTCCTCGATGACTTCCGACGGCTGGGACCCACGACGAAGCTCGTCGGTCAGGTCCTGGTCGGCTCGGTGCTCGTCCTCTCGGGCGTGAGCTTCGAGGTGTTCGCATTCGCCCCGGTGAGTTACCTCATCACGGTGTTTTGGACCGTGGCGGTGATGAACGCCGTCAACCTCATCGACAACATGGATGGGCTCGCCTCGGGCGTCATCGCTATCGCCGGCCTCGCGTTCGGGATCGGCGCCGTCGGCGAGAACGCTCCCGTTGCGCTGCTCGGTGCGGCGACGGCGGGAGCCGCACTCGGCTTCCTCATCCACAACTTCTATCCAGCGAAGGTATTCATGGGTGACGCGGGGAGCCTGCTGCTCGGCTTCCTGGTGGCTTCCGCGGCCGTGCTGAACAGCACCCGCACGGCCCACGATGCCGCGAGCGCAGTCGCTGTGCCGTTGTTTGTCCTCGCTCTGCCGCTCTTTGACATGACGCTCGTCATCGCCGCCAGGGGGCGCGCGGGACGCCCGATCGGGCAAGGTGGCCGCGATCACACATCGCACCGGCTCGTCGCCCTCGGCCTGTCCGATCGGGCAACTGTTCTTCTCCTCTATGCGATCGCTGCGTTCATGGGTGCGATAGCGCTTGCGATCCAAGGCATCCGCGAGTCGCTGATACCGGCGTTCGCCCTCGTGGCGGTCGTCCTCGCGGTCTTCGGCGCGTTCCTAGTGACGGTGAACGTATACGAGGAACGCCGAGCTCCGCGAAAGGACATGGGACAGGAGCGACTGCGGTCGCTCGTCCAGTTGATCATTGGCTATAGCCGCTTCGCCACGGAGGTAGCGCTCGATGTCGTGCTGCTGACGGTCGCCTACTACTCCTCGTACCTCATCCGGTTCGAGAACACTCCTCAAGTCCTGTGGCTTCCGTTGTTCGAGGCATCGATACCCTTCGTCGTCGGACTCCAGCTGTTCGCACTCGTGGCATTCCGGATCTATCGCACGCTGTGGCGCTATCTCGCCGTGACCGACGCCTTCGCCATTGCCCGTGCGATCGGGACAGGTACGGCGGGTGCGGCGCTCGCCATCCTGATCCTCTATCGCTTCGAGAATTACTCCCGGGCCGTCTTCCTTTTCGACGGCTTGCTTGCAGCGGTGTTCGTCGTCGGCTCGAGAGCTTTCTTCCTGTGGCTGCACCATATCTTCTCTAACCTGCCGCAACCCGGGGAGCGCCGTGTGTTGATCGTCGGCGCGAGCGATAGCGGTTTGCTCGCGTTCCGCCTGTTGAGTCGCGCCGCCGAGGTCCCCCACCGGGCCATAGGCTTCTTGGATGCCGATCCGGGCAAGCAGTATCGGAGGGTCGCGGGCGTTCCCGTCATCGGCACCCTGGACGATCTGCAACGCGTCGCCGAGCGCACGCGCATCGACCTCGTGGTTCTGGCGCTCGAGGACGCCGATGAAGCGACGGCACAGAGCCTGCGTGCGGCGTGTGAGCTCGCGGGAGTCGAATGCCGCGAGTTCGTCGCTCCTCGATGACCACCGTTTCGATGACCCGAGCGCTCGTGACTGGTGGAGCGGGCTTCATCGGCTCGCATCTGGTCGATGCCCTCCTAGCTGCGCGCCACAGCGTCACGGTGCTCGACGATCTCTCGACAGGAAAACATGAGTGGCTCTACCGACCCGACAGCGAACCGCGGTACCGCGCGGTGCTCGGATCGGTGACCGACGACGCGCTGGTACATGAGCTCGTCGCGCAGCACGACATCGTCTACCACCTGGCGGCCGCCGTCGGCGTTCGCAACGTCGTCGCGGATCCGCTCGGCTCGATGATCACGAATGTCCGCGGAACGGAGCTCGTGCTCGCCGCAGCGGCCGCAGCTCGTCGTCCTGTGGTCCTGGCCTCCACGTCGGAGATCTACGGGAAGAGCACTGCCTACCCCTTTCGCGAGGATGGCGAACGCGTTCTCGGACCGACCTGGGTCCACCGTTGGTCGTACTCCAGCTCCAAGGCCATCGACGAACATCTCGCGTTCGCCTACGGTGATCGCGGCCTTCCTGTCGCGGTCCTCCGCTACTTCAATGCCTACGGGCCTCGGATAGACGAGCGCGGATACGGCAGCGTGATAGCGCGCTTTGCGTCGCAAGCGCTCGCCGGGACACCACTGACCGTTCACGGCGATGGCAAGCAGACACGCTGTTTCACCTACGTCGCAGATACGGTCAGGGGCACGATGGCCGCGGCCCGCGCCGTGCTCGCCGGCCGCACCGGTGTTTACAACATTGGCGCCTCCCAGGAAATCTCGATAGAGGAGCTCGCCCATCTCGTCAGGGACATGCTTGGGTCCAGCTCACCGATCGAACGCGTGCCGTACGAATCGTTCTACGGCCCGGGCTTTGAGGACACCCGACGACGGGTCCCCGACACATCGCGCGCCGAGAAAGAGCTCGGCTTTCGCGCGCAGATCACACTTCGAGAGGGACTATCGACCACGCTCGCCTGGTGCCGGTCCAATTACAGTTCCCACAAGTGAATCCAGAATTCGCACAGGCGATCTCGTCCCGTACCGCACGGATAGCGGTCGTCGGTCTCGGCTACGTCGGCCTGCCGCTCGCCTTGGCATACGCGCGCGCTGGCTTCGAGGTGATCGGCTTCGACATCTCTGAGTCCCGTGTGCGGACCCTCGGACAGGGACGGAGCTACTTGATGGAGATCGGCGACTCGTCGGTCGCGGAGCACATAAAGGGAGGAAGGCTGCGTCCCACGAGCGATGCGGCGACACTGAAGGGGGCCGACGTCATCTTCGTCTGTGTGCCCACTCCGTTCGATCGGGCGAAGGCACCCGACCTCTCACACGTGAGGTCAGCGGCCGAGGTGATCGCATCGACCCTCCGCTCCGGCCAGCTTATTCTTCTCGAAAGCACGACCTACCCGGGCACGACGGACGAGGTCCTCGTTCCGACCCTCGAGTCTTCCGGCCTGAAGGCCGGACACGACTTCTTCGTCGCCTTCTCGCCCGAACGCATCGATCCTGGCAACAAGACCTTCACGATCGAGAACACGTCCAAGGTCGTCGGCGGCGTGGATCGCGAGAGCACTGACCGGGCCGCCCTGGTGCTCGAACAGGTCATCAAGCACGGAACGGTGCATCGAGTCTCGAGCACTCGCGCGGCGGAGCTTTCAAAGCTGCTCGAAAACACGTTTCGCGCGGTCAATATCGCGCTCGTCAATGAGCTCACGATGCTGTGCGACCGGATGGGTATCGATATCTGGGAGGTCATCGAGGCGGCGGCGACAAAACCGTACGGCTTCATGCCCTTCTATCCGGGACCTGGCGTGGGCGGGCACTGCATTCCCGTGGATCCTTACTACCTGTCGTGGAAGGCTCGTGAGTACGACTTCCACACCAAATTCATCGAGCTCGCCGCGGAGACGAACCTCGCGATGCCATTCTTCACGGTCGGCCGGATCAGGCGATTCATCGGACGACACGACGTGAACTTGAAGGCCGCGCGATTGCTCGTGATCGGCGCGGCGTTCAAGCCAGACATCGATGACGCCAGGAACTCGGCGGCGATCCGTGTGATGGAGATCCTTCGCTCCGAGGGCGCGGACGTGCGGTACCACGATCCCTACGTCGCCGAGATATGCATGGCCGACGGACTCTTTTCGCACGATCGTGCGTCAGAGCCGGTGCGATCGGTCCCACTTCTGGCGGCGGAGATCCAGGCGGCTGACTGCGTGGTCATCCTGGTCCGACACACACCGGTGGACTACGGTTTCGTCGTGAAACATGCTCGGCTCGTCTTCGACGCCGCCAACGCCACGCGCTCGGTGGCAGCGACCACACATCTAGAACGGCTCTAGCGCGTGTGCGGCATCGTGGGCGTGGTCACGCGCGACTCGGCTGAGACCTGGACGCGCGCGGTCGAGCGCGGCATGGACGCCATCCGCCATCGCGGTCCCGATGATCGTGGAAGTCTCACGATCCCCGCGCGTGGAGACGGGGCGCACCAAGCATTAGGGGGCGTGCTCGGGAACCAGCGGCTGGCGATCATCGATCTCTCGCCGCGAGGTCACATGCCGATGATCAGCGCTGATGGGAACGTGGGGATCACCTACAACGGCGAGATCTACAACTTCCGCGAATTGCGCGACGAGCTGCGCGGCCTCGGACACGAATTCACGTCGACCAGCGATACGGAGGTCATTCTCCGTGGCTACGAAGAGTGGGGCGACCGCGTCGTCGAGCGGTTGAACGGCATGTTCGCGTTCGCCATCCTCGATCGAGGCTCTCCTGGCCAGAGACGCTCGCGGTGTCTCATTGCCCGTGACCGGGTCGGCGTGAAGCCGTGTTACTACGTGCTTGGTCCGCACGGTATCGCGTTCGCTTCGGAGCTCAAGGCCCTCCGCGCGACCGGCCTCCTCTCGGCGGAGCTGGACTGGCAGGCGCTCGCCGACTACTTCACGTATCTATTCATTCCGGGACCGCGAACGGCGTATGCCGACGCGCGTCAGCTTCCTCCAGGCCACTGTCTCGTGTGGGAAGAGGATCGCGGTGAACCGGAGATCCGCCGCTACTGGTCCCCGATCGGGCCCGGTTCCCTGTTCGCGTCGGGACCGACGCCGCTGCCGATGCCGGCCGCGGCGGGAGCATTGAGAGACCTGCTACACGACAGCGTGCGTCGCCAGCTGATAAGTGACGTCCCCGTCGGCGTCTTTCTGTCAGGCGGGATCGATTCGACGATCCTGACAGCGCTCGCGGCGATGGAGCGCACGCGACTGAAGACGTTCACGGTCATCTTCGAAGGACCCGGGATCACCACGATCGATGATCGCGAGTTCTCGCGGGCGGTCGCCGAGCGTTACGCGACCCAGCACGAGGAGATCGTCGTCGATGTGTCGGACCCCTCCGAGATGCTCGAACTGGTCTCGGCCTTCGATCAGCCGTTCGGCAACCCGACGTTCTATCTTTCGTATCTCGTTTCGCGCCTGACGCGAGAGCACGTCACCGTTGCGCTATCTGGCGCCGGCGGTGACGAGCTGTTCGGCGGATACCCGCGGTATCTCGCGGTACCTTTCTCGAGGACGCTTGGCATGTTCCCGCGTCCGCTCGCGGGCGCCGTCACCGCCGTCGCGGCGCGGTGGCCTGAGGACTACGAGAGTGCGACGCCGCGCCGGATGAAACTTCTGCTGCGTGGACTGGGCGAGCCCTTTGCCGAGCAGTACGTCCGATGGACCTATTTCTTCAGCGATGCGGAGAAGAAGAAGCTGCTCGCGCCACTGTATCGGCGGCTGCCCGACCTCAAGCCTGCGGTCCGGGTGATCGCTGACGCCTTCGAAGAGTCGGCCCAGCTCACCGATCCCCGGGCACGCGCCCAGTACGCGGATCTTCTGACGTTCCTTCCGGACAACATCCTCGAGTACACCGATAGGACCAGCATGGCAGTCTCGCTCGAGGTGCGCGTGCCATTCCTCGATCACCGCATAGTCGAGGAGTCATTCGCGATGCCGTTCGACCACAAGCTGCGGTTCGGGCAATCCAAACGCATCCTGCGCGAGGCGTTCGCCGATCTGATTCCCGAGAAGAACCTCAGCGCTCCGAAGCGCGGCTTCTGCCCGCCCCTCCCCGTTTGGATAGACAAGGTCTTCGACAGCTACCTCGACACACAGCTCACGCGGGAGCGCGTCGAGCACATCGGCGTTCTCGACTGGTCGGAGATCCAACGTTTGCGTGCGGAGCAACGACACCGGACGAAGGACAACTCGATGCAGCTGTTCGGCATCATCATGTTCGACGTGTGGTGGCAGCGATATGTCGAGGCGCCGGGATGACCACGTGAAACAGGTCCTCATGGATCCGCGTTCCGGCCGTCCGTTCGTTGACGAGCTTCCAGCGCCAACGGTGACCAGGGGCACTGTGCTGGTTCGGAACCTCGCATCGGTGGTGAGTGCTGGGACCGAGCGCGACATTCTGGCGTTCGGTCGACGGTCGCTCATCGGCAAGGCGATGGATCGCCCGGATCTCGTCCGCCAGGTCGTCGACAAGATGCGACGCGAGGGGATCGGGCAGGCGTTGCGCGCCACCAGCAGCAGGCTCGACATGCCCGTCGAGCTCGGCTACAGCTGCGCGGGCGTCGTCCTGGAGCTCGGTGCGGGTGTCTCGGGCCTGGCGCCCGGTGACATCGTGGCCTGCGGCGGCGCTGGTACTGCCAATCACGCCGAGGTCGTCGCCGTGCCCGAACAGTTGTGCGCGCGTGTTCCCGTCAAGAACGGGGCACTGGTCCCACCGGAGGAGGCGGCTTTCACGACCCTGGGTGCGATCGCGCTCCACGGGGTGCGGCTCGCGATCCCGACGCTGGGCGAGCGCGTCGTCGTGATGGGTCTTGGTGTGGTCGGCCAGCTTGCCTGCCAATTGCTCCGGGCGCATGGATGCATGGTCTACGCGCTCGACCCCGATGCTCGGAGGGTGTCGCTCGCGCGCGAGCTCGGCGCGGACGCCGGTAGTGAGGCCGGCGGCGACGACGCCGAGGGCGTGCTGGCATTCACAAGTGGTGTGGGCGCCGACGCGGTCATCATCTGCGCCAGCACGAGCTCGAACGGACCGATCGAGCTTGCCGGCGCGATGTCGCGCAAGAAGGGCCGCGTGGTGGTCGTGGGTAACGTAGGCCTGAACGTCCCGCGCCGTTCGTACTACGAGCGTGAGCTCGCGCTCACGGTGTCGAGTTCATACGGGCCGGGCCGTTACGACGCCGCGTATGAAGAGCGGGGTGTTGATTACCCGATCGCTTACGTACGCTGGACGGAGCAGCGCAACATGCAGGCCTTCCTCGACACCCTCGCGAACGGACGGGTCCATGTTGGTCCGCTCATCACACATCGGTTTCCGCTCGAGCGCGCCGCCGATGCCTTCGCGCTCATCGGCGAGGAACCGCCAGAGCCCTCGCTCGGGATCATCCTCACGATGGGCGGCGAGCCCATGGCACGCCAACAGCGGACGATCACCTTCCGTCCAGCTGCGGAGGTCGCAGCCGGACGCGTCGGTGTTGGCGCGATAGGGGCGGGCGCGTTCGCCAGATCGGTGCTCTTTCCGGAGCTGCGCCGGAACACTTCCGCGAGCCTGCGGTGCGTCTCGGCTGCGAGCGGCGTGAGCGCGTCGGCTGCCGCGCGTCGCTACGGGTTCGAAGTGGCGACCACTGCTCTCGACGATCTCCTGTCGGATCCAGAGGTGCATGCCGTCTTCGTGCTGACCCGGCACTCGCAGCATGCCGAGCTCGTCCTGCGCGCGCTCGGGGCCGGCAAGCATGTTTTCGTCGAAAAGCCGCTTTGCGTGACGAGGGAGCAGCTCGAAGAGATCGCCGCGAGCTATCGCAAGCTCGCCGACGGCGAGCGGACCCCGGTGCTCACCGTGGGGTTCAATCGGCGGTTCGCGCCTCTCGCGCGCGCACTGCGCGCAGAGCTGGGGACCGGTGGCCCGGTGGTGATGACCTATCGGGTTTCGGCCGGCCGCATCGCACCAGGCCACTGGCTCGAGGATCCGGCGGAGGGTGGGCGGATCGTCGGCGAGGCATGCCACTTCATCGACCTCGCAAGCTTCCTGACAGACGCACTGCCGGTACGCGTATTCGCGACGGGCGGACGTAGCGCGGCCGGCGGCGATCCGAGCCTGCTGACGATCGATTTCGCGGACGGTTCGGTGCTCAGCCTCACGTATTCGGCCGAGGGCGGGCGCGCGCTGCCAAAGGAGCGTCTCGAAGTGTTCAAGGGCGATCGGTCGTGGGTGCTCGACGACTGGCGCGCGCTCGTACGGGCGTCGGACCGCGCCTCGCGTCGACAGGCCGGGTGGACGCAGCGGAAGGGACACGCGGAGGAGATCGCCGCCTTCCTCGATTCGGCGCGAGGGCGCGCATCGCTGCCGATCCCATTCGAGAGCTTGCTCGCTACGACGATGACGACCTTCTGCGCGCTGCAATCGCAGCGGCACGGAGTGCCGGTCGACGTCCCTGTTGTGTGACATCGCTGCAAGCCTTTCCTCGAAAGATCGCGAGGATCGCTCGGACCGTTCGGCATCTCACCGCGCGGCAGATCGCCTGGCGCATCGTGAGTCCGCCGCGCCTCGCGCTCTATCGCGCGATGCCGCCGGTCGCATGGCTCATGGCCAGCGGGGACGGGCGGATGGCCCCATCGGCGCGCGACCTCCTCGACCCGTGGATCGCTCTTCGTCACGGCGACGGCATCACTGACGCGCAGCGCGCGCTCGCCGACCGCGTGATGGCGGGTGATTTTGGGTTCGTCGGAGAATCGCTCAAGCTCGGCCGGGCGCCCCTCGAGTGGCGCCCGGCAGGACGCTCCCGCCTCTGGCTCTACCACCTTCACTACTTCGATTACCTGCGCGCGCTCTGCCTGCTGTCCCGAGCTATGGGAGATCCCGCCCCGGCCCGACTCGGCTGGCAGATGGCCGCAGACTGGCTCGCGCAGAATCGACCAGGCTCGCGTCCCGGTTGGGAGCCATATCCGACAGCGCTGCGCATCATCAACTGGGTCGCGGCGTGGACGATCGCGCCGCCTGAGGCACCGACGATCGCGAGGGGGTTCGCGCGAACCCTCGCCGCCCAGACGCGCTTCCTCGCGCGGCATCTGGAGTTCAATGTCGGCGGCAACCACCTGGTCAAGGACGCAGCCGCTCTCGTGATCGCGGGCACGGCCCTCGGCGGCCGTGAGGCCGAAGGCTGGCGCGCGCGGGGCCTCGCGCTTCTCCGCGCGGAGCTGCGCACGCAGATCCTCGCTGACGGTGGCCACGACGAGCGCAGTCCCCTTTATCACGCGGTCATCCTCGAGGATGTGCTCGATTGCGCTGCGCTCACCGGCGCTGACGACCTGCGCAGGATCGCCGGCCGCATGGGGGAATGGTTGGCTGCCATGCGGCATCCGGACGGCGCACTCGCGCTGTTCAACGACGCGGTCGCGTTTCCCGACACGTCGCCCGCGGAGCTGCTCCGCTACGGCGGGCGCCTCGCGGATCCGCAGTCGGCGAGGGAACGGGGTGAGCTCGTTCGCCTCGAGCCCTCCGGATACACGATCCTGCACAGCGGTGACTCGCGAATGATCATCGACTGCGGAGCCATCGGCCCCGATGAGTTTCCCGCGCACGCCCACGCCGACACGCTCGCGTTCGAGCTCGCCGTGGGCATGGAACGTGCGATCGTCAACTCGGGCACATCGACATACCGCGCCGGGCCGGTACGCGATCACGAGCGATCGACCGCCGCGCACAACACTGTCGAGATCGATCGCACCGACCAATCCGAAGTGTGGGCGTCGCACCGGGTAGGCCGGCGGGCCCGTCCCCTGGGCTGCCGAGCGTGGTCTGCGGATGGCTTCATCGGCTTCGCCGGGGCGCACGACGGCTACGCCCGTCTCGGCGTGGTCCATCAGCGGCACGTGCTCGGGATACCGCCGGCGTGGCTGATCGTCGACGAACTGCTGGGTCATGGCCATCACGAGTACGTAAGCCGCGTGCACGTTCACCCCGCCTGGACCGTCACGCTCGAGTCCACAGGCGCGAGGCTCGTCGGCCCGACTGGGCGCGCGCTTCGCCTTCGGTCGATCGCTCCCGCCGACGTCCAGGTGGAGCGTGGCACGCATGCGGATGCGTTCGGAAACGTACGGCCCAATTCAATCGTGCGTCTGGCGAGGTCGGGAGACGCGCCGGTACTGCTCGCCTACGCGCTCATCCCCGACGCTATCGAACTCGACGTTCGCGTCGACGTCGACGCCGAGGGGATCGCCGTGCAGGGCCTCGTCGAGTACAGATCCTTCTCGCTGAGGAGCACGCGGACGTGCACGTTCTCTTCGTAAGCCAGTACTTCACGCCCGAGATCGGCGCGACGCAGACGCGCATCCACGAGTTCGCGCGCGCCTTCGCGGCGCGCGGCCACCGGGTGACAGTTCTGACGGAGTTTCCCAACCACCCTCACGGCCGCATCCCGGAGTCGTATCACGGGAAGGTCTTCACACACGAGGACATGGACGGTTTCGTGGTCGAACGCGTTTGGGTGAAAGCGTCGCAGGTCAAAAACTTTCGCACGCGCCTGCTCTTCTACCTCTCGTTCCTCGCGCTCGCGACAGGCCGCGGCCTGACGCTTCGCGGACCAGTCGATGTGGTCTTTGCGACGTCCCCGCCATTGCCCGTCGGTCTCGCCGGCTGGCTCGTGGCGGTGCGACATCGGGCGCGTTTCATCCTGGACGTGCGCGATCTCTGGCCCGGCGCGGCCGAGGCGCTCGGCGAGCTGCGAAGCCCCCCGCTCCTACGGATGGCGTCCTGGCTCGAAGCCTTCCTCTATGCGCGCGCGGATCGCATCAGCGCCGTGACCAACAGCTTCGTACGGGATATCGCGCGACGCGTGCGTCATGCCGAAAAGGTGCTTCACCTGCCGAACGGGGCGTCGACGGATGTATTCGATCCCGCGCGGGCCGATCTCGCCATTCGGCGTGCGGTCGCGCCGACCGGAGGCTTCGTGGTGACGTTCGCCGGGCTGCTCGGCATCGCGCAGGGCCTGTCTACCGTGCTCGACGCGGCTGACCTGCTGCGTGACCGACGCGACGTGCGAATCTTATTGATCGGCGACGGGCCGGCGAAGGCGCGGTTGCGGCACGTGGCGGAGGAACGCGGCCTCGACAACGTCGGTTTCCTCGACGCGATGCCGGCCGCCTCGGTGACGAGCTATCTCGTCGCGTCGGACGCGCTCCTCGTCCCGCTTGGCGCCGAGCCGATCTTCCGGCTCTTCGTCCCGTCAAAGCTGTTCGACTTTCTCGCGTGCGCGCGACCGGTCATCCTGATGGTCGATGGAGAGGCTCGGGAGATCCTCGAGGCGGCGTCTGGAGGCGTGTTCGCACCGCCTGGCGACGCGACGGCGCTGGCCCAGGCGATCCGTGCTCTCGCGGCGCTTTCCGCCTCGGAGCGTGACGCCATGGGCGCGCGCGGCCGTGCGTACGTGTTGGCGAACTACACCCGGGCCGAGCAGAGCCGGCGCCTCATCGCGCTGGCAGAAAGCATGACATCGCGGTGAAGATGTTCCTTGTCGCTGGCGCGCGGCCGAACTTCGTCAAGATCGCGCCACTGGTAGAGGCCTTCGAGCGCGCCGCGCCACGCGATCGGCTCGAGGTGCGTCTCGTCAATACCGGACAGCACTACGACCCTCTCATGGCGGGTTCATTCTTCGAAGAGCTTGGGATACGCGAACCGGACGTCGACCTCGGCGTCGGCTCTGGGACGCATGCCGAACAGACCGCACGGATCCTTGTTGCATTCGAGCGCCTCCTTGTGGAAGAGCGACCGCGACTCGTGGTCGTCGTCGGTGACGTGAACTCGACGCTCGCGTGTGCGCTCGCGGCGGCGAAGCTGGGCATCGACATCGCGCACGTCGAAGCCGGACTGCGCAGCAGGGATCGCTCGATGCCCGAGGAGATCAACCGCATCGTCACCGATGCGCTGTCCAGTCTCTGCTTCACCACTTGCGTCGAGGCGAGCGAGAACCTCGCACACGAGGGGATTGCGACGGATCGGATCTTCTTCGTCGGCAACGTGATGATCGACACATTGCTGCGCAGCCGCGACCGCGCGCGTCCGCCCGCATCGCTCGCGACAGTCGGGCTGCGACCTCGCGAATATGCACTCATCACGCTGCATCGCGCCGGGAACGTCGATCGCCCGGTCGAAGCTGGACGTGTCGTGGCCGCGGCCGAGCGCGCCGCAGCGCGCCTTCCGCTCGTCTTCCCGATGCATCCACGGACCCGACAGATGCTCGAGCGGCACGGCCTCCTCGCGCGCCTTCTAGCCGTCGCGTCCGCGCACCTGGTCGAGCCGCTGCCATATCTCGAGTTCCTCTACGTGATGGATCGCGCGCGCGTCGTGCTCACCGACTCCGGCGGCATCCAGGAGGAAACGAGTGTGCTCGGGGTTCCATGCCTCACGCTACGGCAGAACACCGAACGTCCGATCACGATCGAGCAGGGCACGAACCGTCTCGTCGGTCTCGAGCCCGACAACGTCGCCGCCGCGCTCGACGAGGTGCTCGCAGCTCCAATGCCTCGGGCCCGGCCGCTTCCGCTATGGGACGGGCGGGCGGCCGAGCGCATCGCCGACATCACTGTGCGGCACTACGGCGTTCACACTGCAGAAACGGGGATGTCGCGATAAGGGCGCGGGACCCACTCGCGTGCCTGGTACCGGATGCTGGTCCGCGCGTAGGCCTGGGACACGTAGGCCGCTGCGCCGCCCTGGCGCAAGCGCTGCACGTGACCGGCTATCGGGTGCGCATCGTGACCGACGATCGCGACGCGGTCCGGTTCGTGCGCTCGCTGGGGGTCTCGTGCGGCGGGATGCCATCGCGCGCCCAGATCGCCATTCTCGATACTTACCGGCGCCCGGAAGTCCGCGCCAGGCTGCTGCGGCGCGTGGCCGATCGCGTGGTGGCCATCGACGATCTGCACCAGATCAGCCGGCGCGATGTCGAGCTCATCCTCAGGCCTTCCATCGGGGAGCGGTCCGGTCGAGCCACGCTCGGCGGAGCACGCTTCGTGCTCCTACGACGCGAATACTGGCGCTCTCATCCGCGAACGATCTCTCGCGAGGTACGACAGGTTGTCATTGCGCTCGGGTCGGGGGCGGGTCGGACCATCCTGGGTCGGGCAGCCATGTCCCTTAGTGCCGCCCTTCCACACGCACGGATCAGCGTGGTCACCGCTGAGGACCTGAAGCTCGTCGGGGACGCCGGCGCGCGGGTCCGCACGGTAGGCCTCGTGCCCTCGCTCGCACCGCTACTGCGCCGCGCCGACATCGCACTGACAGCGGCAGGCCAGACCCTCTACGAATCGCTCGCGAGTGGAACGCCAACGCTGGTGATCGGCACAGCTGACAACCAGCGCCGGAACGTCGCCGCGATGCGTCGCAGCGGCGCGGCAACGGTTGTGGGCTGGCTCGGCGATGCGCGTTGGAACGATCATCTTGCGTTTCGCGCTGCTAGGCTTGCCGCATCGGTCGATGATCGGCGCCGGTTGTCACGGCGGGGGCGAGCCCTCGTAGACGGCAAGGGTGCGCCGCGGGTGGCACGGTTGATCGGGGAGCTGTGAGCGTGCGGATACGGATCGGCTCGCGCGCCGTCGGCGACGGCGAGCCCTGCTTCATCGTCGCCGAGGCGGGCAGTAACCACGACGGCAAGCTGGAGCAGGCGAAACAGCTCATCGACGTTGCGCGCGCCGCAGGCGCCGATGCTGTCAAGTTCCAGAATTTCCGTGCAGATCACTTGTACCCACGCGCGCCGAGCAGCGCCGAGTACCTGAGGTCGCTCGGCATCGAAAAGCCGATCTACGACCTCATCCGCGAGCTCGAGATGCCGCGCGAATGGATCCCAGTGCTGGCCGCGCACTGCCGTGAGCGCGGGATCATCTTTCTTTCGACGCCGTTCGATGAGGGACTGGCCGACGCGATCGACCCCTTCGTCCCCGCTTTCAAGATCGCATCCTATGAGCTGACGCATATTCCGCTCCTACGTCACGTGGCGCGGAAGGGGAAGCCCATGCTGATCTCCACGGGCGGCGCATCCCTCGCCGAGGTCACGGAATCGGTGCAGGCCGTTCGTGCGGAGGGCAACGATCAGCTCTGCGTGATGCAGTGCACGGCAAAGTATCCGGCACCCCTCGACGCGATCGACGTGCGCGCGATGGATACGCTGCGCGACACGCTGGGCGTGCTGGTCGGACTCTCGGACCACAGCACGGATCCCGTGTGCGCGCCGGCCGCCGCGGCCGCACGGGGCGCCGCGGTCATAGAGAAGCACTTCACGTTGGACCGCAGTCTTCCCGGTCCTGATCACTCGTATGCCATCGAGCCCAGTGAACTCGCGCGGATGATCGAGACCATCCGCGGCATCGAGCGCGCCCTCGGCCGACCCGAAAAGGTCGTGCGGCCGGAGGAAAGCGAGCTCTCGGACTATCGGCGAAGCATCTTCACGCTTCGCCCGGTGCGGGGTGGGGAACGATTCAGTCGGGAGAACCTCGCGATCCTCCGCCGGACCGGTACCCCGGATCCGGGTCTGGCTCCCCGTGCCTTTGATGACGTGCTCGGCCTTGTCGCAGCGAACGACCTCGAGGCGTGGCATCCGCTGGCACCATCAGACGTGGTCTGGCCGGAGGCGCCTCAGTCGATCGCGAGCTCAACGAGGTCGGCGGCGGAGCGGACCCGCCGGTAGCCCGCACGCTCGAACGCACGGAGCGACGCGATGTTGCCAGCCTTGACCCGCGCGATCACGCGAGACGGCCCGCACTCGTCGCGATAGTTCTGGAGGCCGACCCGCAAGAGCTCCGCCGCAAGTCCCTTTCCCCTGAAGCGCGGATCGAGAGTGATGCTCACCTCCGCCAGGCCCTCATTGCGTGGCTCGAAACGTACGGTGCCGCACTCGATCCCGTCAGCCAAGCCGACGTAGATCCGCGTCCGGGGGTCCGCAAGCCGACCACGGAGCCAGGCAAGATGCCGGTCGCGATCGATAGGCCGCTCATCGAAGCTATTCGTACGTGTCGTCGGATCATTGCGCCACGAAAGGAGCGCGTCCGCATCGTCGGGACGAGCAGGTCGCACGGAGATCGCGATGCCCTCGCTCAGCGTCGCACGACCTGTCCACTCTTCGATGAAGCCCGCATGGCCTCAAGGAGCTCGAGTGCCGCAACGCCTTCCTCCGCGCCGACTATCGGCGCCACACGATCGCGGACGCGCGCCAGGAAGTCCTGCAGCTCGAAGACGTACATGTCGTTCGGGTCAGCCGGGCCGGCGACGTGCTCGCTCTTCCCGTTCGCATCGATCAGCGTCGCGCCCGCGCGCAAATCCCACTCGAGCGTACCGGTAGTTCCGATGCACGTCGTTGTGCGTACGTAGCCGCGCCGCAGACAGTCGAGATGCACTTCGGCGACGACCCCGGTCGCTGACTCGACGATCGCCGCGACCGTGTCTTCGACGTCGATGTCGAGGTCACCCAGGCGGCGAACGATGGCGGTGACCGCGCGCCATTCGCCACATAGCCAGCGAAGCAGATCGAGCTCGTGCGACGCCTCTAGGAGGATGCCGCCGCCCATGGCGGCCTGCGCCGTCACGGTTGCGCGGTAATCGCGCGTCGGACGCCAGTTAGGCAGGAACTGGCCGAACTCGAAGCGCGCGTGCAGCAGTCGACCGATGCGGCCAGCTACGAGCGCTTGCTGGAGCGCGCGGAGGGCTGGCTCGAATCGCAGGTTGTAACCAACGGCGAGCAAACGATCAGTGCGGGATACCGCCTCCTGAATACGCCGAGCGTCAGCGGTACTTGCCGCAAGAGGCTTCTCGACGAAGACATCACGCCCTGCCGCCAGCGCGTCGATGGCGATACGCGCGTGCTCGGTGGCCGGCGTGCACACGAGCACGGCGTCGACATCTACGCCGTCGAGCGAAGCTTCGGACTGCATGCCCAGCGCCGCAACGGCTTGGCGGCGCGTGGGGTCCGGATCGATGCCGATCGGTGCGAATCCGAGCGATCGCAGATTGCGCAGGTGACGCTCGCCGATCGAGCCGCAGCCGACGACTGCGATACGAGTGCGGTGGTTCATCGCGTTTCGGCGTCGTGCTTCAAGGGCAATACGTTAGTCTGGCCTCGAAGTGAATGAGCTGGACTGGGCCACCTCATCCATTCTGATCACGGGAGGTACCGGCTCGTTCGGTCACGCCTGCGTGAAGATCCTCCTGGAGGAGAAACGGCCGAAGCGGCTCATCGTATTCAGCCGTGACGAGCTCAAGCAGCACGAGATGCGCAGACTCTACTCGGACTCGGGCGGCTCGCCGATGCGCTATTTCATCGGGGACGTCCGCGATCGCGATCGTTTGCGCCTCGCAATGCGCGGCGTGGACGTCGTCATCCACGCGGCCGCGCTGAAGCAGGTGCCGGCGTGCGAGTACAACCCCTTCGAAGCCATCATGACGAACGTCATGGGCGCCAAGAACATCATCGACGCGGCCCTCGATAGCGGTGTGAATCGCGTGATGGCGATCAGCACCGACAAGGCCGTAAACCCGGTGAATCTTTACGGCGCGACGAAGCTGTGCGCCGAGAAGCTCTTTGTCCAAGGCAACTCATATGCCGGAGGGACTGGGACTCGTTTCAGCTGCACCCGGTACGGCAACGTCGTCGGCAGCCGGGGGAGCGTCGTGCCCCTCTTTCTCGAGCAGCGGCGCAACGGCCGGATCACGATCACCGACCGTCGGATGAGCCGCTTCTGGCTCACACTCGATCACGGGGTGCGGTTCGTCCTGCGGTGCGTCGAGCAGATGCGCGGCGGCGAGATATTCGTACCCAAGATCCCGAGCATGAGGATCACCGACCTCGTCGAGGCGATCGCCCCAGATTGCGAGATCGATGACATCGGCGTCCGGCCCGGCGAGAAGCTTCACGAGGTGCTCGTCTCGGAGGACGAATCGCGCAACGCGGTCGATCTCGGCGACATGTTCGTGCTTCGGCCGACCCACCCCTGGTGGTCCGGTGATAGCTGGGAGCAGGGCGCCGCGCTGCCCGAGGGGTACCGGTACAGCAGCGACGCCAATCCACAGCGCCTGACGCTCAATGAGCTCCGCACCCTCGTCGACGAGCTGAAGTGAGCTCGGCCCTCGACAGGCTCGCGCTCGAGGGCGGGATGCCGATTCGCGACAAGCTGCTCCCCTATGGCCGCCACTGGCTGGACGATGACGACATCGCGGCCGTCGGGCGGGTGCTGCGTTCCGACTGGCTCACCACCGGCCCGACCGTCGGCGAGTTCGAGGGCGCGTTCGCGCGAGCGGTCGGTGCCGCGCACGCGGTGGCCGTCGCCAACGGCACGGCGGCGCTGCACTGCGCTGTCGTCGCTGCGGGAGTCAAGCCGGGTGACGAGGTCATCGTGCCCACCCTGACATTCGCCGCGAGCGCGAACTGCGTCCGCTACCAAGGCGGACGAGTCGTATTCGCCGACGTCCGCGAAGACACGCTGAACGTCGACCCGGCGCAAGTGGAGCGCCTGATCACCCCACGCACCAAGGCCGTCGTCGCGGTCGATTACTCGGGTCAGCCATGCGACCTCGATGAGCTCGGCGAGCTGTGCCGCCGGCGCGGGATCGTCCTCATCGAGGATGCGGCGCACGCAATCGGCGCGACCTACCGGGGGCGGCCTGTCGGTGCGATCGCCGACCTCACCGCGTTTAGCCTCCATCCGGTGAAGCTCATGACTACCGGTGAGGGCGGTGTCGTCACGACGAGCGATGCCGCCATGGCCCGCCGGCTCCGCGCCTTTCGCAATCATGGCATCTCCGCCGACCACCGAGAGCGCGCGGCGGCCGGCTCGTGGGAGTACGACATCGGCGAACTCGGCTACAACTACCGCCTCACCGACTTTCAGTGCGCGCTCGGCCTCTCGCAGCTCCGCAAGATGAAGGGCTGGCTCGACGCCCGGCGACACATCGCCGGTCGCTATCAGAACGCACTCGGCCGGCTGGCCCAACTCATCCTTCCGGTGACCCTAGGCGACCGCGAATCCGGCTGGCACCTCTACGTCGTGCGGTTGCGCCTCGAACAACTACGCGTGGACCGGAAGCGTGTCTTCGAAGCGCTGCGGGCGGAGAACATCGGCGTGAATGTCCACTACATCCCGGTACCGTGGCACAGCTACTACCAAGGCCTTGGGTACCGCAAGGGCGACTGGCCAGTGGCCGAAGACGCGTACGCGCGCATGCTCACGCTTCCTCTATTCCCGCGAATGACGGACCAGGACGTCGATGACGTCGTGGGCGCGATGACAAAGGTCATCGACCACTACGCGACCTGATCCAGCGGCTCGGTTCATAGTGGCGACCGACTTCGGCAGGCAGTCGCTCTCGATCGCGAAGCGCGACTTCTTCCTTCTCGTCACGAACGTGGCGACCGGCGCTGTCATCGCGCGCTCACTCGGCCCGACAGGGGCTGGCGTCTGGGCGATCTTCCAACTGATTCTTTCGTACGCAGAGGCGCTCGGGCGTCTCAAGACTGACCAGGCCTCCGTGTATTTCGTCGGACAACGAAGGTACGACCTGGAGACTGTTATTTCCGTGCTGAATGTGATCGCGATCGTCTCTAGCGCCGTGCTCATCATCGCCGGGCTGATCTGGTTCGATAATCTCTACGCCCTCCTCTTCAAGAACGCGCCGGACGTCCGCGCACTGGTCTGGCTCCTGCTTCTTCAAATCCCTCTGCAATTCCTCTATCTGAACTACGCGTACCTTCACATCGCGCGGAGCGACATCCGGACGTACAACCGGATGGTCGTCGTGCGCGCCGTCGTCTACTCGATCACCAGCGTCGTGCTCCTGGTCGTGCTTCGCGCTGAGATCCTTGGCGTGGTCCTTGCCGCGATTCTCGGCGTCCTATGTGGGCTCGTGTATGGCGCCGTGCGTCTCCACCGCGAGGCAAGACTCCTCTTCCGCTGGGAGTGGCCTCTGTTCAAAGATCTTGTCGGCTACGGTGGTCACCTCTACGCGGCCGGTGCGGTCGCACAGCTCAACAATCAATTGACAGGCTTCCTGACCGCGCTCTATCTCGTTCCGGCCCACATCGCATTCTTCTCGATCGCCGCAGCGAGGCGGGATGTCGTGAATATCGTTCCCAACGCGGTGGGCGTCGTTCTTTACCCGCGGCTCTCAGGGATCCGTGACGCCGGTGATGCGGCCAACTTCACGGCGCGGACCGTGCGCACGCTCGTGCCGGTCATGATCGCCACCGGTCTCGCCGCGGGGCTCCTCGCGGAGCCGGCAGTCGTCCTCCTGTACGGGCAGCAGTTCCTCCCCGTCGTGGAGCCGTTCCTCTTGCTCTTGCCTGGGATCGTCATCGCCGGCGCGGTCAGCCCGTTCAACCAGTACTTCATGGGCATCGGACGTCCGGGGCTGGTCACCGCGACCGCCATCCCGGCCGTCGTCGCGCAGCTCTTCCTCGGTCTGTGGCTCGTTCCGGTGTACGGGATCGCGGGCGCGGCGCTCGCGATGCTCGGGTCACTGGTCCTGGGCGCGGTCGTCTCGGTGGTAGCGTTCCTCAGGATCTCGCGTTTGACCTTTCGCGACATCGTCGTAACGCGCAGGGATGATGCAGCCACGCTTTGGAACCTCCTGCGACGTGAGGCTTCTCGCTACCGCGAGCCGGCTTGACCGACGCATGGCCGACCGTCGGGCGGACCGGCTGTGAGTCGTGGGAAACTCTGCGCGGCGGCACCGCCCGCACCAACAGAAGGGAAAGCTAAGTGAAGGAGACGGCTCTCAGGATCCCTGTCGCTCGCCCGGTGATGGGCGAGGCAGAGGCGCGCTACGCGCTCGACGCGATTCGATCAGGCTGGATCTCGTCGATCGGTCGTTACGTCAATGAGTTCGAGGGCGCGTTCGCTGCCTACTGCGGCGTGAAGCATGGTGTAACGACGTCGAACGGAACCGTTGCGCTCCACCTCGCCCTGCGGACGCTAGGGGTGCGTGAGGACGATGAGGTGATCGTTCCTGATCTCACGTTCATCGCCGTTCCGAATGCCGTCCACTACCTTCGGGCTCGCCCCGTGCTCGTCGACTGCGATCCGCTGACCTGGTGTCTCGACCCGGAGCTGGTCGCCGCGAAGATATCGCCGCGGACACGAGGGATCATCGCCGTCCACTCGTATGGCGGCGTCTGCGACATGGACGCGATCCGTCGGATCAGCGACGCGAACGGACTGTTCGTGATCGAGGACGCTGCCGAGGCGCACGGCGCCACATATCAGGGCAGGCGCGTCGGCGGTTTGGCGGACGTTGGCATCTTCAGTTTTTACGGGAACAAGATCATCACGACCGGAGAGGGCGGCATGCTCATTACCAATGACGACCTGTTCGCCGAGCGGGCGCGCTTCCTAAAGGATCACGCGATGTCACGGGAGCACCGTTACGTGCATCCCGAAGTTGGATACAACTACCGGATGACCAATGTCCAGGCCGCGATCGGTCTGGGGCAGCTGGAACAGATCGATAGCTTCCTGGAGGCGAGAGACAGAATCGCGCGACGCTATCGCGAGCGGCTCGGCTCCTTGCCGGGCATCACGTTCCAGGAGATGCCCACGCGCGCAAGGGGCGTGTGTTGGATCTTCTCGTGCCTGATCGGCGACGATGCTCCTGTCTCCCGTGACCGCGTGATCGAGCACCTCGCTCAGAACGGCGTGGAGACCAGACCGTTCTTCGTCAGCCTCCACGATCAGCCACCCTATCGCGAGCCGGATGGCTACCCCATATCGTCGCGGCTCGCCCGCCAAGGCTTGAACCTTCCGACCGCGGTCAACCTGTCCGACGAGGAGCTGGATCGCGTGTGCGGGCTCATAGCGGCGCTCTGGCTTCCGGCGTGATCCATCTCTCGGGCTCGAATGGGAAGTCGCACTGTCCGCAGACGGTCCGCCACCGTTCGCGCATGTTGGGCCGGTAGAGGAAGGGAAGATAACCCAATTTCAGGTACATCCTGATCGCCGGTAGCCGCCAGTCATCGGTCTCGAGGTAGATACGTCGATACCCGGCCTGCAGTAATCGCGCGGTAACCGCAGCGGAGACCGCAAAGCCCAGGCCCCTGCCGCGGTAGGCCGGATCCGCGGCGACCCAGCTGACCTGGCCGCCGGACGGATGAAGCGGCGACGGCCGGCCACACCATCTCGAGCTGCGGCATCGCGACCCAATGACCGACCAGCTGCTTTACCCGCCCGAGCCCCATCGTCCGCGCGAGAGCACGTAACGATCGGGCACCGGGAATCCCACGCCGATGAAGTCTCACGAGCGCGCCACGACGTCAAGGAAATCATCGACGTATCGCTCGTTCTGATAGTCCCACTGCTCAAGGATGCGTTCCCACACGGCCTCGTCCTTGTTCGGGTCCGCAAAGCGTTCCGCGACCTTGTCGACGAGCTGGTCTAGCGTTCTCGCAACTGGTAACCCCATCGCGAACATGCCCATGCCATCCCACGCCACGTTCCGTCGCGGGGAAACGCTCCATGTCGGATATGCCGACAACTCGGCCACATTGGCGATCGTTGGGATCCCGAAGGTTGCTGCATGCAGAAAGGCACTCGTGGTGGCTGACATGACGACGACCGCGCTATCTCGCAAGGTCTCGACGAACTCGACATGCTCCGCGTCGACATCCTTCGTGAAATCGGGACAGTCGACCATACCGACGCTCTTGGGCCCGGCGATCTGGATGCGCATCCTCGGATCTTCCCCGTAGCGCCGCCGCAGCACGTCAACGTCGTCGCCTGGCGCCGCACGAATGACGATCACTGTATCCGCAAGCCGACCGTTCTTGATCGCGTCAAGGAGGTGGTCGAGCGCGGGCAGCAAGTCGGTGTAATACGCCTTCGCAACCGAAAGGTAATAGAGGATCCGTGCGTCTGATCCGATACGCAGCCGCTGCCGAAGACCTCCGTCGCGCTCTTCCGATGCCAAGCTCGAGTAGTACCGATTCGATATGACCCCAAGGTCGACGATGCGGTCAGGTGGGTAGCCATGGAGATGCTCGAGGAGCCACCGGTCCTTGGGTCCGGCAGCGCAGATCCGGTCATAACGGTGCGCGAGGAATCCGTGGAAGAGGAACGCATCCAATGTATTCGGCGCCAGTATCGTCGCGACCCCGTACTTCCTCGCGAGGTGACAGAGGATCGCCTCCTGCTCGCTCCCATGTGAGGTGCACACGAGGACGTCGGGGCTTTCGGTCCGGAAGAGATGGTCCACCTCCTTGTCTTGAAAGATCCAGCCGCCCAGCAACGACTTCAGGACCTCGTCCATCCGCACGCGGTCTCCAATGACCGAGATGAGCCACAGCGCCGCTCGTACCCACGGTCGGCGCCGTCTGACATTGCCGGACGTGTTCAGGAGTGCGTGCCAGGGCAGCCACGTGTGGCGCTTTCTCCAGCGGAAGAGGAAGCCCATGACCCGATGTGATTCGAAGAGCGCATATGCCGCGCGACGGAGCCGACCATGGATCATCGCGCCCGGCTGGAAGCCGACGGCCGGCCCACCGTACGACTCGGCAAAGCCCGGACAGTCCGCGAGATAGCTCACGATCGTTACCGAGTGTCGCGCACGAAGCTCTCGATAGATCGGTGTGTCGAGAAAGGTCTTGAGGCACCGCGCGTAGGGAATGGATATGAGGACCTTAGCCATGCGCGCTCTTATCCTTCTTGCATGTCCGACGAACGTATCTGGTCCGTGGTCGTCGCGCGAATGGGGTCTGAGCGTCTCCGGGGCAAATCGATGGCCGAACTGGCCGGCCAGCCGGCGTTCGCGCATATCGTCGAGCGTCTTCGCCGCAGCCGACATCTCGACGGGATCGTGCTCGCGACCACGATGAATCCTGAGGACGACCTGCTGCGCGACTGTGCGGCACGCATGGGCGTGCCGTGCTTCAGGGGCAGCGCCGAGGACGTTCTCGGGCGGACGCTCAACGCCGCGCGATCGGTGCGAGCGGACATTATCGTCGACATTACCGGGGACTGCCCTCTCGTGGACCCGACGATCGTCGACAGGGTGATCGAGGCATTCCTCGCCGACCGCCCGGACTACGCGGCCAACGTCTTCCCCCCTACGTATCCGAACGGCATGGACGTGCAGGTCTATCCCGTCTCGGTACTCGCCGAGGTCGATGGGCTGACTCGCGATCCCGCGGACCGCGAGCATGGCACGCTCTACATCTATGAACACCCTGATCGCTATCGGCTTCTCAACGTCGAAGCGCCTCCTCACCAGCGTTGGCCCGAGCTTCGTCTGACCTTGGACACGCCCGATGACTACGCTTTCATCTCGGCCGTCTACGCTGCGCTCGCGCCAGCGAAGGAAGAGTTCGGGCTAGACGACGTCCTGGCCTATCTGCGGGCGCATCCCGAGCTCCTCGACCTCAACAAGCACGTTGTCCAGAAGCCAGTCCGTTGACGCGCACCGCCATCATCGTCGGCTGCGGCCGTATTGGAAGCGCGTACGACGAGGATCGGGAGCTCACCGACCCCCGTTCCCACGCCGGGGCTTACAGCCGCAGCGAAGCAGTCAAGCTCATCGCCGGTGTCGACACCTCGTCGGACCGCCGAGAGCGCTTTACCGCGCGGTGGGGCGTTCCCGCCTACGCGACCGTCGAAGAGGCCCTGTCCGACCGCGGGCAACCGGACATCTGGAGCCTCTGCACTCCTCCCGCCGACCGACCGATGCTGGTGGTGCAGGCGATCCAGAACGGCGCGCGCGCGATCTGGGCGGAGAAGCCGCTCGCGCTGCGATCGGCCGACGCGCGTGAGATGGTCACTCGCGCCGCTCACGCACGCGTGCCCCTCGCGGTCGGCTATCTGCGTCGCTGGGACAGGGCCCATCGCGAAGCCGCGCCACTTCTTCGTGACGGACGACTCGGTCGTCTCCAGCACGTGTCGGTCCGATACACACGGGGTCTTCTGAGCTATGGGAGCCACGCGCTCGACCTGCTGCGGTGGTACGTGGGCGAACCCGAGTGGGTGTACGGACGAGCCGCGAGCGATCAGGACGACGAGGATCCCTCACCCCTTGCGGTTCTCGGATTCCCCGGCGGAGCGGTCGCAGCGTTCCTGCCGGTCGCGCGCTCGACCTACGACATCTTCGAGATCGAGCTCCTCGGCACGGACGGTAGGCTGCGGTTGTTGGAGAACGGGCGACGTATCGAGCTCGACACCGTTGGCCCCCATCCAGACTGGTCCGATGAGCGTGCGCTCACGCCTAGCGGCACGAGATTTCCGCCCGGAGCGCATGGGATGATGCGAGCTGTGGTCGAGAACATCATTGCGTGCCTCGAGGAAAGTGAACCGCTTCGGTGCACCGGCGCCGACGGAATCGCCGCGCTCGAACTCGTCGAGGCGATCCGCGCCTCGGTGACGTCGGGGAACCCCGTAACGGTGCGCACGCGCCGATGAGCGAGCTTGCTCTTCTCGGCGGAACGCCCGTGCGTGGCACAGCCTTCCCTCGGGATACGTCGATCGGGGAAGCCGAGCGGACGGCTGCGATGGCCGTGCTCGAGCGAGGCGTGCTCTCCCAGTTCCTGGGCGAGGGAGGTCCGGATTTCTACGGTGGTCCCGAGGTGCGCGCACTCGAGGCTGAGTTCGCGGCCGCATTCGGTGCCGAATTCGCGGTTAGCACGAACTCGGCGACGACGGCTCTCCAGACTGCGCTCGCCGCGGCCGGGATCGAGCCGGGGGACGAGGTCATCGTTTCGCCATTCACGATGAGCGCGACCGCGGCGACCATCGTCCTTCAGAACGCGGTCCCCGTCTTCGCCGACATCCATCCCGCGACGTACTGCCTCGATCCAGCCAGCGTCCGAGCGCGCCTGACGAAGCACACGCGCGCGATCATGTGTGTCGACATCTTCGGTCAGCCCGCCCACTGGGATGCGCTCCGCGAGATCGCCCGTGAACACGATCTCAAGCTCCTCGAAGACGCCGCGCAGGCGGCGGGGGCAAGCTACCGCGGCCGCAGGGCGGGAACGCTCGGCGACGCCGGTGTCCTCAGCCTCAACTACCACAAGATCATCCACTCGGGAGAAGGCGGCGTGCTGCTCACCGACGATCCGCTCATCGCAACGCGTGCTCAGCTCACACGCAATCACGGCGAGCTCGTCGCGGACAAGGTCGCGCTTCCGGACATCGTGAACACGGTCGGATCGAACTACCGGATGACGGAGTTGGAGGCGAGCATCGGGAGGGCCCAGCTCCGCAGGCTTCCCAGCCTCTTCGAGAGGCGAGCCCGCCTGGGTGGTCACCTCGCGGCGCGGCTGCGTGCGCTCCCGGGGATCTTTCCGCCGGCTCTCGACGACAACGCCGACAGCACGTACTACGCGTACGCCGTTCGCCTAGACGTGGACGCTCTCGGCGTGACCCGATCGGCATTCGTACGCGCCCTCGGTGCCGAAGGGATCCCCTTCGCGGAAGGTTACGTGCGGCCGCTCTATCTCCAGCCGATGTATCAGCAGCGCATCGCGCGCGGCTCCGCAGGATGTCCGTGGACCTGTGGTCACTACAAGGGTGAGGTCAGCTACGACCCTGGGATCTGTCCGGTCGCTGAGCGGATGCACTTCCGCGAGCTGATACTTGGCGACTTCGGCGTGCCGCCGCAGACCGAGGCGGACATGGACGACGTCGCGCTCGCCTTCGAGAAGGTCGTGACGAACGTGAAGCTACTGCGTGACTGGGAGACTCAAAAGCATGCGACCGCGGACGCTCGTCCTCGCGCGTGACCCTGGCGCGGCGAGCGCCCTCCTGCCGATCGTCCTCAGCGGTCCCGTCGATTTCGTCGCCGTCGGAAGCGCTCGCCAGCACGTTCAGCGGCAAGGCATCGCCTGCCGAGGCCCGTCCGACGACACGGCGCCCGATGTCCCGCGTCGCGCGATCACCGAGACGAGGCCCCAGGCGTTGTTGACCGGGACCTCGCGCCAGGCGGCGCGAGATGCCGCGTGGTGGGAGGCCGCGCGCTCGGCACGACTGCCGAGCATCGCGGTGGTCGATCATTGGGCGCACCCTCGGGAGCGCTTCAGCGTGGCGAGCGCCTTTGACAAGCTGCCGGACGCCATCGCCGTGATCGACGAGCAGGCGAGGTACGAGCTCGTCGAGCTCGGCTGCCCCGGGGAGAAGCTCCGAGTCACCGGGCAACCCGCGTTCGATGTATATCTCGACGCGCCACCTGAGGGTAGACAGGTGGCACGGGATCGCTGGGGCGCCGACGAGACAGAGTGGATCGTCCTGTTCGCGTCAGAGCCAGTCACCGCTGATCTGGGAGCTGGCGCGCCGGTCGACGAGAAGGCCGCGCTCGTGGAGACGCTCACGGCCGCGCGGAGCCTAGGCGCCAGGCTCATCGTGCGCCCGCACCCGCGCGAGGACGCGCATGTCCTGCGCCACGCGCTCCGCGACGAGCGCGGCGCGATCGTCGATGCCGATGTCCCGCGGGCGCAGGCGATCGCGGGCGCTGACGTGATCGTCGGGATCTCGTCGATCTTTCTGGTCGAAGCGGCGCTCGCCGGACGGCATGTCCTCGGCCTGGACCCGTCGGCGACCTCGCCCGCGCGCCGGTTCCCCGCACTCATCGAGGGCGGGTCGTCTCACCCGGACATCGCCTCTTGGCTCGGCAGCGCACGGACGCGGGGCACGCTTGGCGAGAGCGAGCGGCGCGAGCGCAACGCATTGGCCGGACTGATGCCCGGCGCTGCGGACCGGATCTGGAAAGAGCTCGAGCGGAGTGCGGCTAGTGCCTCTCCAACTTAATGTTGCTATGACAGCGTATGCTCTTCCCACCACCAGGGGAGCGGAGGAGGATCGGCATGGCGAGGCGATCCGTCCGACTGCGTCCCCTGACCCGCGGCGAGCGGGCACATCTCGCGCGCCGGCTCGGCGACCTCTCGCTCTCGGCGCGCATC
>WNGF01003857.1_pt1 | contig 40915 bp, 43 predicted proteins | sample 5400641 | NCBI WGS metagenome assembly WNGF01 (sample SAMN13153371, study PRJNA577476) | soil metagenome | isolation source: 80 cm soil or saprolite under grassland replicate 2 | place: USA:California | collected 2016-06-15 | reverse complement strand
CGGCGTCTGGGTATGGGCGAAGGCGGCGCGCTCCGGGTGGTCTCGCGCCGGGGCGAGCTTCAGGGCTTCGCGCACGTGACCGAGGCGGTGCGTCCCGGCGCGATCTTCGTTCCCTTAGTCAAGCTCGCCGACTCGGCCGCCAACTTCCTCACGAGCTCGGCCCACGACCCCTCGTCCAAGATCCCCGAGTACAAAGTCTGCGCGGTCAGGCTCGAGCGCATCTCCTGAGCGGAATTGCGTACTGGCCAAGTTGCGAGCCAGACGAGGCCCGAGGGAGGCAGCAGCCCGAGGCGTACGTGGGTGTACGTTGAGGGTTGCTGCCGACCGAGAACGAAGTATGGCGAAGCAAATTGGCCCAGTACCGCCTAGTCGAGCAGCTCCTCGAGGAAAGCGTCGAAGGCGTGGATGAAGGCCTCGGGGGTGTCCAAGACCAGGTGGTGATAGGCGCCGGGAATGGTGACCAGGCGGGCGCTGGGGATCGCGGCCACCATGCGCTGGGCCATCTCGGCAGGCATGATGGGTGAGAGCTCCCCCCGCACGAGGAGCGTCGGCGCCTTGATTCTGGGCAGGAGGGCCCAGCCATTGGCGGGCCGCCGGGCGCCGTTGCACTGGGGATCGAACCGGTAGAGGAAGCGCCCCTCGCGCTCGGTGATGCCCTGGCGGCCCAGATGCGCCAGGAAGTCGGGCGCCGCCATCGTGTCCGCGGGCAGGAGCCTGAAGCTCGCCAGGGCGGCTTCCAAGGTTTCGTGGCGCCGTGGGCCCCGATGCCCGCGCCGGTGCATGGCCTGGAGGCGCTCGGCCGGCAGCGATGGCCGGCTGTCTATCACGCACAACCCCCTCACGCGATCCGGGTACCAGGCCGCGAACCCTAGGGAGTTATGCCCGCCCATGGAATGGCCGGCCACGACCATGCGCTTCCAGCCCAGGCGATCCATCACCCCAGCCAGGTCCGAGGCGAACTCCTCCGTCCCGTACCGGGCATCGGGCGCCCAGCCACTCTCCCCGTGCCCCCGCTGGTCGAGGGAGATGACGTGGAACCGGTCAACGAAGGCCGGCACCACGGCGTCGAACCAGTGGGCATGGGCCGAGCCGCCGTGGAGGAAGCAGAGCGCCGGCCGGCCGCGCTGCCCCCACTCCAGAGCGTGCAGCGCAATGCCGTTGACCATGAATGAGCGGTGCATCGCGGCGTCACAGATGTAGGGCGGTCGAGAGCTCATGAGGGGCATTGTAGCGCGGTACGAAGAAAAAGCTTTGGGCTGACGGGCTCACACCGTAGATTCGGAGATGCGAATGGATCCAGCCCCGAACGAGACCGAGCACCGACGTCCGCCGTTCCTCTACGGATTGCTCGTGCTGGCCACGCTGGCCGCAGTCGCCGCGACCGGCTGGGCCTTGCTCTCACCGTCGCTGCTTCTCGGCCGACAGGTCGCCGCGGCGACTACCGAGCCGGTCGAGTCCGCCCCCCCTGCTCCGGATCCCGAGCACCCCGTGCGAGGCCGCGTGCTGGACGCCGCCACCGGCGCCCCCCTGCGGGGCGCCTCGCTGTGGATCGGCAGCGACGAGGTTCTGACCGACGAGGAGGGCCGCTTCACGACCGGGCCGGTCAAGCTCGGGGCTGGCTTCTTCGTCAAGTTCCCGGGCTACGAGCTCCGACGGCTCACGGCCGAGAAGGCGGAGATGACGGTGGCGCTTCCCCCCAAGATCGTCCGCGCCGCCTACCTCACCTACTTCGGAGTGGCGGACAAGGGCATTCGCGAGCGCGTCCTGGAGCTCGTCGCACGCACGGAGCTCAACGCGGTGGTGATCGACGTCAAGGGCGACCGCGGACTCATCCCGTACCGCACCGAGGTGCCGCTCGCCCTCGAGGTCGGGGCTCAGGGTCCGGTCATCATCAAGGACTTCGGCGGGATGATCATGGCGCTGAAGTCACGCGGCATCTACACCATCGCGCGCATCGTCACCTTCAAGGACAATGTGCTCGCCCAGCACCGCCCGGACTGGGCGGTCATCGACACGCGCACGGGCAAGCCCTGGATGGACAATGAGAAACTCGCCTGGGTGGACCCGTTCCGCGAAGAGGTCTGGGACTACGCCATCGCGGTGGCCAAGGAGGCCGCCGCCAAGGGCTTTGACGAGATCCAGTTCGACTATGTCCGCTTCCCGACCGACGGCAAGCTCTCCGCGGCGAAGTACTCGCAGCCGAACAACTCCGGCACCCGCCTGCCGGCCATCGGGCGCTTCCTCGCCAAGGCGCGGCGCGAGCTCGCCCCGCTCGGCGTCTTCGTGGCGGCCGACGTCTTCGGCTACACGGCCTTCAACGAGAATGACACCGACATCGGCCAGCGGGTCGAGGAGCTCGTGACCCACCTCGACTATATCTGCCCGATGGTCTACCCCTCGGGCTACCACCGCGGTATTCCCGGTGTCCGCAACCCGGTGGCCCAGCCCTACGAGATCGTGAAGGAGAGCGTGAGGCTGACGCGCAAGCGCGCCGCGCATGCGCCCGCGGTGGTGCGGCCCTGGCTCCAGGATTTCCGCGACTACGCCTTCGACAGGCGCATCTTCGGCGTGAGCGAGATCAAGGCCCAGCTGCGCGGGGCGCGCGACGGCGGGGCCGTCGGCTACATGCTGTGGAACCCGAAGAACGACTACACGGGGGCGGCCCTGCCGCCCAAGACCGTGACGACGGCGAGGGCCAACTCTACCCCGTGACTCGTCTGTGGCACGCGTCCATGCTTGCGGCCGCCCTGATCGGGCCGGCCGCCGCCTCGGCCGGAGAGCTGCCAGCGAACGAGCTCGGGCGCGTGATGGTGCTCGAGTACCACAAGGTCACCGAGCCCGAGGAGCGCTGGACCCGCAGTCCCTCCAACTTCCGTCGCGACCTGGAAAGGCTCTGGGAGCGCGGCTACCGGCTGGTGGCGCTCAATGATCTCCTCGACGGCAAAATCGCCATTCCCCGGGGCACCACGCCTGTCGTCCTCACCTTCGACGACTCGTCCCCGGGCCAGTTCAGGCTGATCGAGAAGAGCGTCGGGTGGGTCATCGATCCCGACTGCGCGGTGGGGATCCTCGAGGCCTTCGAGCGCCAGCACCCCGAGTTCGGCCGCGCGGCGACCTTCTACGTGCTGCCGGGGGCCGATCCGCCCAATCGACTCTTCAACCAGAAGGAGCTCGCCACGCGCAAGCTCCAGTACCTGATCGACCACGGCTACGAGATCGGCAACCACACGCTCTGGCACGCCAACCTCGCGAAATACCCCGAGCGTGTGGTGCGCCAGCAGATCGCGACGGCCCAGGAGTGGATCCAGCGGCACGTGCCGGGTTATCGCATCCGGACGCTGGCGCTACCCATGGGCGTGTTCCCCCGCGACCTCCGCTGGGCCATCGAGGGGGCCGAGGGACAGATCACGTATCGCCACGACGCGATCCTCATGGTGGCCGGCGGCGCGGCGCCCTCGCCACATGCGCGCGCCTTCGACCCGTATCACCTGCCGCGCATCCAGACGGTCGAGAGCGAGCTCGCCCACTGGCTCGGCTACTTCGAGCGCAACCCGCACGAGCGCTATGTGAGCGACGGCGACGCCGGGATCATCACGGTGCCCGTGGGCGCGCTCGAGAAGGTGAGGCGGTCGCCGGGAGCCAGGGTGGTGGAGCGGCAGTAGAGCCGGCGTCAGGAGACTACTTGTAGATGAGATATGACGCGCGCCGCTGGAGAAAGCTGGCCCGGTCCGCTTCCGCCCACTTCTGCAGGCGCGCCAGGGAATCGCCGCGCAGGAGGCTCCAGATGGTCGACCGGTTCACGAGAAGGTTCTGGATGGAAGCCGGCCGGAATTGCGGGTAGCGGTCGACGAGGGCACGCGCCAGGGCCAGCCCCACCGCCACCGGCCGTATCGCCTCACGGTCCGTCACGACCAGGCGCACCCCGCCCACCATCTGTCCGGAGTAGACGCTTGACGACGGCTGGAAGTTGACCGGCTGAAAGAGCACCCCTGCCATCCCGAGCTCGTTGAGCGCATCTGCCAGGCCCTTGGGGTTCGTGATCCAGGGCGCGCCGACGACTTCGAAGGGCGTGTCGGTGCCCCGCCCGACCGAGAGATTGGTCGCCTCGAGCAGGCCGACGCCCGCGTAAAGCAGCGCCTCGAGCGGCGAGCGGATATTCGGTGAGGGGTTGACCCACGGCAGCCCCGTCTGATCGAACCACATGCTGCGCTCCCAGTCCTCCATGGGCACCACGGTGAGCTTCACAGGGATCTTTCGCTCGGCCACGACCATGGTCGCGAACTCGCCCATGGTCATTCCGGTGCGCACCGGAATCGGATGGGGCGCCGTGAACGAGCGCAGGTCGGAGTCCATCACGGGCCCCTCGACGATGCGCCCCGTCAGCGGGTTGGGCCGGTCGAGGACCATCACCTCCACGCGGTTCCGTGCCGCCTCTTCCATGACGTAGACGAGCGTGGTGAGGTAGGTGTAGAAGCGCACGCCCACGTCCTGGATGTCGAACACCAGGACGTCGAGATCCCTGAGCATGGCGGGCGTGGGTCGCCGGTCATTGCCGTAGAGACTCCAGACCGTCAGCCCGGTGCTCAGGTGCAGGCTGTTCGGCACGTGGGCGTCCAGCGTGCCGTCGAGGCCGTGCTCGGGCGAGAAGATCGCGCGGAGCCTGACGACGGGCGCCGTGGCCATGAGATCGATGGCGCGGCGTCCCTCTCCGTCCACGCCAGTCTGGTTGGTCACGAGCCCGGCGGCCTTGCCGGCGAGCGGCGCCCATTCCTGCGCGGCCAGCCGATCGAGCCCCGTGCGGGTCCGACCCGTCAGCGCCTCGCCGGTCGAGGTCTGCCCCTGCAGAGGCGGATCGAGGGCCGTCGTCACGGGCTCGCCACCCGGGACGAAAAGCTTGGCGCCCACCACGGCATGGACGCGGCGGCGGAGCTCGATCGCCGAGCCCCTGCCGGCCGGGTGCACGCGGTTCGCGAGAATGATGACGTACGTCCTGCTCGGCGGGTCCATCCAGAGGGACGTGCCGGTGAAGCCCGTGTGGCCGATCGAACCCGTGGGGAAGAAGGATCCGAGCGGCCGCGAGTAGCCCGAGGCCATGTCCCAGCCGAGCCCGCGCGTGGCCTCGCCGGCGGGATTCGGCGAGAACATCGCCTGAACCGACTCGGCGGAGAGAACGCGACGGCCCGCGAGCGTGCCCCCGTACAGCAGCATCCGGCAGAAGCGGCCCAGGTCGTCCACCGTCGAGAAGACGCCGGCGTGGCCGGCGACACCCTTGAGGAGGCGCGCGTTCGGGTCGTGGACCACGCCGCGGAGCATGACTCCGTTGACCTGCTCGGTAGGGGCGATGCGCGGGCGCCATGCCGCCGGCGGGTCGAAGGCCGTGTCGCGCATGCCGAGCGGCTGGAAGATGCGCTCACGGGCGAAGCGATCGAGCGGCTTGCCGCTCACCCGGCGAACGAGCTCGCCCAGCACCATGAATCCCGTGTCGCTGTAGCGAAAGGGCGCCGTAGGCGCGGGCTCCCAGACGGTGCCCGCCACCACCTTCGCCGCTTCCGGGAAGCCTCGGGCCATGGCGTCGCGCGGCGGCACGTCGGGGAAGCCCGCCGTGTGCGTGAGCACGCGTCGCACGGTCAGCCACGCGTAGTGGGGGCCCTTGAACTCCTTCAGATAGCGACCGAGCGGCGCGTCGAGATCGATCTTGCGCGCGTCGACGAGAGCCATCACCGCGGGGGCGGTCGCGATCACCTTCGTCAGCGAGGCGCTGTCGAAGATGGTATCGATCGTCATCGGCTCGGCCGCGGGCTGCAGCGCACGCGAGCCGAATGCCTTCCGGTAGAGCACGCGGTCGCCCTGGCCCACGAGCACGACGGCGCCCGGAGTGTCGCCGCTCGCCACCGCCTCGCGCACCGCGCGGTCGAGATCGGACCAGTCGAGGTCCTGAGGGGAGGCCGCGGCCGGCAGGAGAAGCACGGCCAGCAGACAACCCACGGTGCGCCACCACATGCCTCCATGATAGCGGGGCCGCCGCTCGGCCTGCCTCAGAAAATCGCCCCCGTGCGTGTGCTACGATTCAAGCGTGATGCAACGGATCTTCATCACGGGCGGCACGGGCTTCGTCGGCCGTGTCGTGGTGCGCGCGCTCCTGCAGCACGGTTTCCTCGTGCGCTGCCTCGTGCGCCCCGGTTCGGAGGCGGACCTGCGCGGCTTCGAGTCCATCGACCGGGTGCCGGGCGACGTGCTCAAGTCCGAGGGGCTCGCCAAGGCCGTCGAGGGCTCGGCGGCCGTCATCCACCTGGTCGGCATCATCCGCGAGCATCGCGCTCGCGGCATCACCTTCGAGCGGCTTCACACGGTGGCGACGGCCAACATGCTGGGCGTCACCCATGAGGCGGGCGTCAAGCGGTTCCTCCACATGAGCGCGCTCGGCACGCGACCTGACGCGCGCTCGGACTATCACCGCACGAAGTGGGAGGCCGAGGAGATCGTCCGCGCGAGCGCGCTCGACTGGACCATATTCCGCCCCTCGCTCATCTACGGGCCGGGGGACGAGTTCGTCTCGACCCTCGCGCGGCTCGTGCGGCTCGCGCCCGTGGTGCCGGTGCTGGGCCCGGGCGACACGCGCTTCCAGCCGGTCGCCGTCGAGCATGTGGCCGAGGGCTTTGTCCGCGCGTTGAGAGCGCCCACCGCGCCCGGCCAGATCTACGACGTGGCCGGGCCCGAGCCCCTCCGCTTCGTGGACATCCTCGACCGGATCGGCGCGGCGCTCGGTCGCCAGCATGTGCGCAAGGTCCACGTCCCACTGGGCTTCGTCGCGGCCGCCACCCGCACGCTGGGCTGGCTCCCGTTCTACCCGGTCACGCCGGACCAGCTCATCATGCTGGGCGAAGACAATGTCGCCGACCCCATGCGCTTCTACGCCGATTTCGGGATAGCGCCCGAGCCTTTCGCCACCGGGCTCAAGCGCATGTTCCCTCAGGGCTGATGGACAACCCCTTCAGCCCCACTGGGCTTCGCCACGGAACGGACGACCCGCGTGGTCTCCTCGGGCGCATCGAGGCGCAGCTTGGCGAGCGGATCGACGAGGCGGTCGAGATGGCGGCGCTGAGCCTGCTGGTCGAGCTTCGAGCGAGGCACAACCGGCCAGCGCCGGAGAACGACAGCAAGGCCGACCGGGACGAATTTCAGGCCTTGGCCAGAGATCTGCTCGGCTATCTCCGCGAGGCACTGGCGGCGGACATCTCCGCGGAGCGCCGCGCGGCGATGGCCGAGGCCGAGGGCCGGGAGGGAAACGAGCGGGCCCGGGCCCTGCGCGGCCAGGTGTTCCTCGCCCGCCAGCTGCCTGATTACTGGCAGCGCTTCGAGACGCACCGCGCGTCCCACGCAGCAGCACGGCTGGCCGCTTCGCCTCCCAAGCCAGGTCTTTTCAAAGGGCTGTTCGGCTAAGCCGGGAGCGTCAAGCTGCTCTCAGCGTACCTGCAGCCGTCTCTTCCAGCTCGAGCTGAGCCAGGGCCCACAGGTCTTCGCACACGTTGAGGGCGCCCTGCCATTCCTCGTATTGGGTGAGCAGGGCCTGACGGGCCGCCGTCAAGCGGGCCTCGGCCGCCTCGAGACGCTCGCTCACATCAGGCAGGTGGCGGGCGGAGGCCGCCGCCACTCCCGTTTTCGTGGATGCGCCAATCCGATCAAGCAGTCGGTTCATCTCATCGCGAAGCAGACGGTCCAGCGGGTTCATGGGGGTCCTCCTGCCACGCCCTATCTCTAAGGACGGGCTCTTATACTAAACACCTGAAGAGTACTCTGTCAAGCCTCATCGATAGCACCAACACCTCCGCTCCTTCAGCGTCCCACCGATGTCGATAGCCCTGCCGCAGCAGCAATCGCTCCGGCGCACGCTTTGCGTCGCCAGGCGTTCCGAATTTCGTCGCCCGTCCCACCGCCAGCCTGAAAAGACAGTGGCTATATCAGCGAATCTTTTCGGCTAATAGACTGGCGACCTCTGGCATTGGGCTTGCTCTCTCCTCCTGCGGGCCCCGAAGATGATCCGCGAAGCGCGGTACCGATGGCAGGACTTCTCGATGTGGATGGGCCGCATCTTGGCGCCATGCTTTTGGCCCCGGCCGCTCAGCCACATGATGCCGGTTCCTGTGGTCGCGCGTCGGGACTGCAGACCTTAGTTCCGCCAACGCAGCCCATGAGGGACGTGGACCACGGGCTGGACTCCGTCGGCGTCGAGCCTGATCGGAAGCGCTCTCTCGACGCCTTCCTTCGTCACTATCTCGAGGGACCCATGCAGCGGCTGGTCCTCGGGCTCCACTCATGGGAGCTGCTGGCGCTGCTCACGGTCGCCGCGCTCGCCTTCGTCTATGCTGCCGCCATCCACGCCGTGGACCCTCGCGGCGACTTCGGTCGGCGTCCCACGGCAGGCGTGGTGCTGGACGCGCGAGCGGAGAAGATCAAGCGCTTCCAGTCCAGCGCCGCGGGCCCTATGGACGGGCTCATCCTGGGTTCGAGCCGCAGCATGAAGCTCGATCCGGCCCCGCTCGAGAAGGCCACCGGCCACCGATTCTTCAATTTCTCGGTCGAAGGCGCCCGGGCCGAGGACTACCTCGAGATCTACCGCTGGGTGCGATCTCAGGACGCTCATCCGAGAGTGGTGATCATCGGCCTCGACGTCGAGGCTCTACACAGCGACGACCGGCACGAGGCACGCCGGCCCCTGCCCGCAGCCGGAGAGGCCAAGCCGGCGAGCCGCTGGCACGTCTTCCGGTATCGGGTCAGTCTCGAGAAGAAGGCGTTCGGCGCTTCGTACCTGGGCGATGCAGTACGAGCCCTTGCCTTCCTGCCGTGGTCCTCGCGGCTGCCCTTCTACGCCTTCGGACCGGATGGCTATCTCCGCTACCCCCAGCTCGAGGAACGGCGGGCGTGGGGCACCTTCGATCTCGACAGGCGAGTCGCCGACTGCCTGCCCGTCTACCAGGAGCGCTTCAAGAGCATGACGGGCCTATCGGCCAGCCGCCGGAGGGATCTTGAGGAAACGGTCCGCGAAGCGACGGCCGATGGCGCCCGCGTGATTGTGTGGCTCACGACGCTACACCCGCGCGCGGTCGAATACCTCGGGCGTCGCACGCGCTATGCGCTGCTCGCCGCCACCACCCGCACCTATCTCGAGACGCTCGCCCGCGAGCCGCAGGTCCGCGTGCTCGATCTCTCCGAAGCCGGCCGCTACGGCGCCTCGCTGACGGGCTGGTATGACTGCGCCCATATCGACGAGGACAATGCCGCGCGGGTGATGGCGCGGCTGGCCACGGCGATCCGCTAGTGCCGGCCACGCTGGGGTCACGCGCGAGTTTTCGATCGAACTCGTTGGAATCCCACTAGATGGTCTTCAACTCCGACGTGTTCCTGCTGGCGTTCCTACCTGTCGTCTTCACCCTCTTCTGGCTGGCCAGAACGAAGCAGCAGCGCTACGTGCTACTCACGGCGGCGGGCTATGTCTTCTATGGCTGGTGGGATTGGCGCTTCTGCGGCCTGCTGCTCTTCTCGAGTCTCGTCAGTTTCTCGGCGGGCATCCTCATCGACCGCGCGGGCAGTCAGGCCGCGCGCCGCGGCTGGGTGGCGGCGGCCGTGTCCGTGGACTTGACCCTTCTCGGCTTCTTCAAGTACTACAACTTCTTCGCGGCGAGCCTGCATGCGGCGCTGCCGCCGGTGGCGCTGCCGCTCCTGGACATCGTGCTCCCCATCGGCATGAGCTTCTACACCTTCCATACTATCTCCTACGTGGTGGATGTGGCCGACGGCCGCGTGCGACCCGCGCGGAACCTCTTCGAGTATCTGACCTATGTCGGGCTTTTCTGCCAGCTCGTGGCCGGGCCCATCATCCGGTACCGACAAATCGAGCCCGACCTCGAGGCGATAGACGGGGCACCGCGGTCGGACTGGATGGCGCGGGGCGTGGGCTTCTTCGTCGTCGGTCTCGTCAAGAAGGTGATCGTGGCCGACAGCATCGCGCTCTTGATCGACCCCATGCTGGCGGCGCCGGCCGGGCTGACGACGGCGGGAGCATGGCTCGCCGCGCTCGGCTATACCTTCCAGCTCTATTACGACTTCAGCGGCTACTCGGACATGGCGGTCGGGCTCGGCTACCTCTTCGGCCTCAGGATCCCGCAGAACTTCAATGCTCCGTACCGCGCGGACGGCTTCCGGGACTTCTGGCGGCGCTGGCACATCAGCCTGTCGACCTTCCTGCGCGACTATCTCTACGTCCGGATGGGCGGCAATCGGGCGGGGATCCTCCGTACCCGGATCAACCTCATCGTGACGATGCTGCTCGGCGGGCTCTGGCACGGCGCCAACTGGACCTTCGTCATCTGGGGCGGCTACCACGGCCTCTTGCTCATCGCCGACCGCACGCTCGAGCCCTGGACCGCACGCGCGCCGGTGGCGCTCCGCCGGGCGGTCACGTTCGTGCTGGTCGTCATCGGGTGGGTCATCTTTCGCTCCGCGAGCCTCCCCATGGCGGCCACGTGGCTTGGGACGATGGCCGGGCTCGGCGGGGGCACGGAGACCATCCCGCGGGCACTCCTGATCTGGGTCATGCTCGGACTGCTCGCGGTCAACATCCTCCCCGAGACCTGGGATGTCCCCTTCGGGCTGACCCGGCGCTGGGCGATGGTCTATGCCGTGGTCTTCTTCGTCGCGTACCTTTTCCTCAACGAGACCCCGACGGTCTTCCTCTATTATCAGTTCTGAACATATGTTATATATGTGCAACATATGTTACAAGCATGGATTCTCCTGCTCCTGAGCCTGCCGCCTCGGCCATCGAGCCTGCGCGTTCGCTCCTGGCGTAAGCGCGCGGCCTCGATCTCGTGCTGCGCGGGCTGCTCGCCGCCATCAAGGACGATCACGAGGCGCTGGCCCAGGGGCTGATCCTGTTCGACGGACTCTACTCGACGATCGGAGAGCGCCGATGAACGAAGCGCGCACCACCTGGAGCCTCACAACAAGGAGACCGATCATGAGCCAGATTCCCCGGATCCTTTTCGTCTGTCTTCACGGCGCTGCCAAGAGCGTGCTGGCCGCGGCCGACTGCGAGCGGCTCGCGAAGTCGCGCGGGCTGCGCCTCACCGCCGACTTCGCCGGCACGGAGCCGAACGCCGACATCGCGCCGGCAGTGGCAGCGGCGCTCCGCGCCGACGGCGTGGATCTAGCCGGCAGGAAGCCCCGCTTGGTGAGCCGCCAGGACGTCGTGGCCGCGGATCGTGTCGTGACGTTCGGCTGTGATCTCGGCGCCGCGGCGGAGCCCGGAATGACGGTCGAGCAGTGGACCGACGTGCCCGCCGTGAGCGACGGTCTTCCGGCTGCTCGCGCCGCCATCCGCGCCCACCTCGAGCGCGTGCTCGCCGACTACGAGAACGCCGCGAAGGGGACGAGGCCATGAAGTGGGTCACGCGCGCCAAGGCCCGCGTGGACCGGATCGCCTGCCCCTGGCTGATCCGGCGCTTCATCGACCCGGAAGCGGAGTTCCTCTTCGTTCCCGACTCGGAGGTCCTGGACACGGCGCAGCGCGAAGGCGCCACACCCTACGATGTGCCCGGCGTCGACCTGGGACATCATGGGGAGCGCTGCTCGTTCGACGCCTTCCTCGACAAGTACCGGCTGACGGATCCGGCGCTGGACGCCCTGGGACTCATCGTGCGGGGCGCCGACACCGATGCCCGCGAGATCGCCCCCGAGGCCTGGGGCCTCTATGCCGTGGCGAGCGGCTTTCGCGAGATCAGCCGCGACGATTTCGAGAACATGGAGCGCCAGTTCCCGGTCTACGACGCCCTCTATGCGTATTGCCGGAGCCGGCTCGCCCGTGGGGCGTGACGCCCGACTCGTCTTTCTCGCCAAGAGCGCTCGGACCTTCTGCTACGGCTCTCTCGGCGTCCTGCTCCCGGTCTATCTGAGTGAGCTCGGGCTGGACGCCGGAGAGCTCGGCATCGCCGTCACCCTGACCCTGCTTGCCAGCACGGCCATGACCTTCACGATCCGCTGGCCGGCTGAGCGCTGGAGCCCGCGGGTCGCGCTCATGGCGCAGGCCGGGCTCATCGTCGTCTCGGCCGTGGTCTTCCTCGTGACGCGGCAGCCGTGGCTGGTCGTGGCGGCGGCCATGGCCGGGAACCTGGCCGTCGGCACCGGCGAGACCGGGCCCTTCCTGTCGCTCGAGCAGGTCATCGTCACCCGCGACACGCCGCGCGAGCGGCTGACCACCACGCTGAGCTGGTACAACCTGACCGGGTACGCCGCGGCCGGTCTGGGCGCCGCCGCCGTCACTCGCCTGGGCGCCTCCCACCAGCCGCTCTTCACGCTCTTCCTCCTGAGCGGGCTGGTGCAGTTCATCGCGTACGGGCTCATGCGGCGAGCGCCGGATCGCCACGCCGCCGAGCGCCGCGCCGAGGGCACGCCGTCCCGGCCCTTCGTGCGCCGCATTGCGGTCATCTTCGCCCTCGACTCCTTCGCCGGCGGCTTCGTCATCCAGAGCCTGATCGCGTACTGGTTCTACACGCGGTTCGACCTCGGGCTCGGCGCGCTCGGCTGGATCTTCTTCGGCGTCCAGATCCTGTCGGGCCTCTCGCTGCTGCTGGCGGCCCGGGCGGCGCCGCGCCTGGGCCTCGTGAACACCATGGTCTTCTCTCACCTGATCTCGAACGTGCTCTTGATCGGCGTGGCCCTCGCGCCCCGGGCCTGGCTCGCTGTTGCCTTCCTCCTCGCCCGGCACCTCCTGTCGCAGATGGACGTGCCGACGCGCCAGACCTTCCTCATGCTGGCAGTGCGCGACCACGAGCGCGAGCACGCCGCGGCGATCACCAACATGAGCCGGACGCTCGCCCAGTCGGTGAGCCCGGCGCTGACGGGCTTCGTCATGCAGGGGCTGTCCCTGACGGCGCCGTTCTTTCTCGGCGGCGGGCTCAAGATCGTCTACGACCTCTGGCTCTACGCCACCATCCGCCACGTGAAGACATCGTGACTCTTCTCCTCCCGGCATCCTGGGTGCGCACGGAGCCAGGTGAAGGCCCTAGAAATGCTGCTGAAAAATCCGCAGGCTGCTCAAAAAGGCCCAGATGCGAGGCGGCGCCCGACGGCCGCACGCGAGGCGTACTCACTGTACGTTGAGCGTGCGGCCGAGGGCGCCAACGAAGCAGATGGGCCTTTTTCAGCAGCCTGCTAGCGAAGGAGCCGGCGCATCCCGAGATCCACGAGTCGCGGAGCGATGACACTCGCCAGCGCCAGCATCTTGGACGGGCGGAAGGGATAGACCTCCGGGCGTGGCCGCCGCACGCAGCGGAGGATGCACCGCGCCACGTGCTCGGAGGACTGGATGGGCCCCGTGGGCCCCCGCCCCGCCCGATGCGCTTCGACCTCGTGGAACTCCGTCGCCGTGCCGATGGGATAGACGACACTGACGGCAATCCCCGTGCCCGAGAGCTCCACGCGCAGCGACTCGCTCCACCCACCGAGCGCGAACTTGCTCGCGCTGTAGGCGCCACGATAGGGCACACCGCGCCGGCCGACGATGGAGGAGACATTGATGATGTGCCCGCCGCCCTGCTCGCGCATCCAGGGCAGCACCGACTGGGTCGCCGTGGCGACGGCCAGCAGGTTGAGCTCGAGGAGCGCGCGGAACTCGTCCGCCTTGGTGTCCTCCACGGTGGCGGACAGCCCGCGCCCGGCATTGTTGACGAGGACGTCGATCCTCCCCCAGCGCGCGGCGACCTTGTCCACCATCGCGTGGACGGCACCCGCGTCCGTGACATCGAGCGGGTGGACGGCGATCTCGGTACCCGCGAGCTCCGCGGCAAGTCGCTCGAGGCGGTCTCGCCGGCGCGCGCAGACCGCGACCCGCATGCCGGCGACCGCGAGCGCGCGCGCGGTCGCCCGGCCGATCCCCGCCGAAGCGCCCATGACGATCGCCACGCGCCCCGCGAGCCCGCGCCTCTCAGTCATGGCGTCCAATCATAGTATGATCGGTGACCATGAAAGCCATGATCGCGACCCGGTGGTGCGAGCCGTCCGAGATGCAGTATACCGAGGTGCCCGATCCCGGGCCGCGCCCGGGCGAGGTGCTGATCGACGTCAAGGCCATAGGCTGCAATTTCCCCGACATCCTGATCGTCCAGGGCAAGTATCAGGTCAAGCCGCCCCTGCCCTTCAGCCCCGGACATGAAGCCGCCGGGATCGTGCGGGAGGTGGGCGCGGGTGTCACGCGGGTCACGCCGGGCCAACGCGTCCTCGCCATCACCGCCTGGGGCGCTTACGCCGAACAGGTGGTCTCGGATGAAGCGCGGGTCTTCGCCGTCCCTGATGTCATGAGCTTCAAGGAGGCCGCGGCGTTCGCCTTCGTCTATCAGACCTCCTACTGCGCCCTCGTGCACCGGGCCCAGGTGCAGCCCGGCGAGTGGCTCCTCGTCCACGCGGCGGCGGGCGGCGTGGGGCTCTCGGCGGTCCAGGTCGGCAAGGCGCTCGGCGCGCGCGTCATCGGGACGGCGGGCACCGCGGCCAAGCTCGAGATCGCGAAGCAGTCGGGCGCCGACGTCATCGTCAACTACCAGAGCGAGGACTGGGTCGAGCGTGTCAAGGAAGTGACCGACGGCCACGGCGCCGACGTGGTCTACGACCCTGTGGGAGGCGACGTCTTCGACGGCTCGAGCAAGTGCATCGCCTTCGAGGGCCGGCTCCTCGTGGTGGGATTCGCCGGCGGCCGCATCCCCTCGATCGCCGCCAACCGCGTCCTGCTCAAGAACATCTCCGTGGTGGGCGTGCACTGCGGCCTGTACCAGCGGCGCGGCTCGCCGCTGGTGGACCAGTGGATGGAGGCGCTCTACGCGATGTACGCCAAGGGCCAGGTGCGGCCCGTGGTCTACAGGACCTTTCCGCTGAAGGACGCGGCGCAGGCGCTGGCGGCCATTTCCTCCCGCGAGAGCTACGGCAAGGTGGTACTGATTCCCTAAATCCCCTCGCCCTCCCCGCAACTATGCATGAAGGAGACTTCTCGTCGTGCGGCGGCCCCCTCACCCTGCCCTCTCCCCCGCGGCGAGGGAGAGGGAAGAGAACACTCTCGCCACGCTGCTCTCTTCGTTCTGATCCCTCTCCCCCACTGGGGGAGAGGGCAGGGTGAGGGGGCCGTCTTACGTGCCGGTCACGGCCTTCACGGCATCCCGGGTGACCGAGACCATCCGGTCGAGCTGCTCCTCGGTGATGACGAGCGCGGGCGAGAAGAACACGTGCTCCATCCTTGCGCGCGTGATGACGCCGCGCTTGGTCATCTCCTGCAGGATCCGCGCGCCGATCTTCTGGTCCGCGCCGTAGGGCTTCTTCGTCGCCTTGTCCTCCACCAGCTCGATGGCGGCGAGCAATCCCTTGCCCGAGCGGATATCGCCCACGTTCGGGTGATCGTCGAAGGCCGCGTGCAGCGCTTTGTGCAGGCGCGTGCCGAGCATGGCCGAGCGCTCCCAGAGCCGCTCGCGCTCCATGATCTCGACGTTCTTGAGCCCGACCGCGCAGCACGTCGGGTGCCCCGAGTAGGTATAGGCGTGCATCCACTTGTCCTCGGGCTTCACCGAGTCCATGGCCTCCTTGATGGCCTTCGAGACCATGATGCCGCCGAGCGGCAGATAGCCTGAGGACACGCCCTTGGCGAAGGACATGATGTCGGGCAGCACGTTCCAGTGCGTCATCGCGAACCACTGGCCGGTCCGGCAGAAGCCCGTGATCACCTCGTCCGCGATGAAGAGCACCTGATGCTTGTCGCACACCTTGCGGACGAGCGGGAAGTAGTCGTCGCTCGGATAGATGACCCCGCCGCCCCCGTGAATGGGTTCGGCGATGAACGCCGCCACGGTGTCCGGCCCCTCGCGGACGATCGCTTCCTCCAGCAGGCGCGACGCCGTCTGCCCGGCCGTCTCGCCCGGCTTGGCGCCCTCCTGCCGATACGGGTAGCAGGTCGGGATGTGCACGAAGTTCGGCACGCGAGGCTCGAACATCTTCCAGTACGGCGACATGCCCGTCGCGCTCATCGCCTGGAGCGTGACGCCATGGTAGGCATTGACGCGCGAGATGATCTTGACCTTGTCGGGCTTTCCGGTGGCCTTCCAGTAGAAGCGCGCCGTCTTGAAGGCGGACTCGTTCGACTCCGCGCCCCCGCAGGTGAAGAACACCCCCTGCATGTTCGGATAGGCGATCGAGATGAGCTTCTCGGCGAGCTGGACCGCGGGAATATTCGACGAGCCCGAGTACGCCGAGAAATAGGCGAGCTCGCCCATCTGTGCCGCCGCGGCTCGGGCCAGCTCTTCCCGCCCGTGGCCGACATTGGTGTTCCAGAGCCCGGCCAGCCCGTCGATGTACTCCCGCCCCTGGATATCCGTGATCGTGGCGCCGCGGCCCTTGACGTACACCATGGGCTCGAGGTGATCGCTCGGATGATGCAGCGGGTGGATCAGATGGTCCTGGTCAGACTTGATCAGCTCTGCGGCCTGCACAGCCATGGAATGCCTCCTCGGGTGGATCAGCGGTGATGAATGGACCTGGCGGGCGAATGCGCCCGGTAGTCGCCGCCGGGAATCGGAACGCCCCGGCCCAGCGGCCCGACGTACCAGTAGATGCACGCCGTGACCTGCCGGCCCGGGGCCATCTGGACCCCGACCTCCTCGCGATGATACTGGCTGCCCTCGGCGGAGTCCAGCGCCCTCCACAGAGCCACGTCCCGGAGCCGATACACCTCGCCGTGGATGGTCGCGTGCGCGTCGCGCACGGCGGCGGGGTAGCTGCCGAGGTCGACAAGGAGGCCAGTGACCCGGCCGTCGCCCAGATGCTCGGCGCGCCCCTCCAGGAGCGCGTGGAGTGGAAAACCGCGCATGAGGGTGCCATAGACGAAAAGCAGGTCGCGGCCGTCGCCGACGGCCCCAGCGGGGACCCGCAGCGCGGCCTGGCCGCTCCGGAGCCGCGATGGCAGATCAGCGCCCACGGAGCCTCTCGGCGAACTCGCGCAGCGCCCGGGCGTACCGCTCGCCGGCCACCCACATGAAGTCGTTGTGTCCCGCGCCCTCGACCCAGAGCGCCTGCTTGGGCTCGGAGGCCAGCTCGAAGAGCGTCCGCCCATGCCACGGCCGCACGATACTGTCCGCCAGGCCATGCATCACGAGGATGGGCGCCCGGACCCGACCGATCTTGTCGATATTGCGGAACTTGTCGAAAGGCAGCAGCGGGAAGTCGGTCATCACCCGGAAGGCCGTGACAAACCCGGATTCCACGATGAGCCCGCCCACCGTGCGCCGCGCGGCCAAGTCCACCGCGGCGCCACCGCCCACGGAGCGGCCATAGGCGATGATGCGCTCGGCCGGCACGCCGCGATCCCGCGTCAGGTAATCGTACGCCGCGTCGATGTCCTGGTAGGCGGCACGCTCGGAGGGACGGCCCTCGCTCGTGCCGTAGCCGCGATAGTCGTAGGCGAGGACGGCGAAGCCCAGATCACGCAGGACGGGAAGCGCCGGCCGGACGACGCCCAGGTCTTCCGCATTGCCGTGCCCGTAGATGATCGTGTAGCGGGCGTCCGCGTTCGGCAGGTACAGGGCGGAGATCCTCTGGCCGTCGGCGGTGCGGAGCTTGACGATGCCGGCGTCATCACGGTACTGCGGTGATGGCGGCAGGAAGATCATCGGTCGGCCAAGAGCCAGACGCACACGGCGATGGCCGCGTAGGCGATGGCCATCGAGACGACGATCCGCAGCAGCACGATGTCGGGGCTCAGCAGGCGCGTGAGCCGTGTCTAGGGCCGACGGATCTCCTGGCTTGGCTTCGGCTCCTCACGGGAGCCTGCGGAGGGCCCGCCTCAGCCGCCCTTGATGCCGAAGCGCGGCAGGACCCAGCGCGAGAGCGCGATCCACGTGATCGCACCCACGACGACCGCGACGAGCGTCCAGATCGCATCCATCTAGGCCTCCTTCCCGTTGCCGCCAGCAGCCTGGAGCACCGCCTTGAGAAAGTCCCCTTCCGGATAGGCGCCCTCGAACTCGACGCGGTCGTTGATGACCACCTTGGGCACCGCCATGACGCGGTAACGCTGGGAGAGCTCCGGGAACTCCGATACCTCGATGCATTCGGCGCGGACCCTGTCCGAGGCGATCGCCATGTGCTGCGCCAGGCGCACGGCCCGGGGGCAGTGCGGTCAGGTCGGCGTGGCGAAGACCTTGATCACGACGTCTTCGGTCAGCCCCGCCAGCGCTGTCTTGGTCTCCTCCTTGAGCTGCGCCTCGCCGCCGGACACCGCGACGATCGAGTCGATCAGGTTCGAGAACTCATAGCCGGCGGGAACCCCGAGGAAGCGGATCCCGTAGTCCTTGGCGCCCTCGACGGCCACGGCCGGCGTGGCCGAGACGCCGTAGGCGGCCGTCTCGTCGCGCTCGATGTGCGGGTTCAGCACCTTGACCGCGATCTGGTCAGAGAGCGCCGCCACTTCCTTGATGAGCGCGACGGTCTCGGCGTTGTTCTCGGAGCCGAGCTCCGACGCGAAGACGATGAGGGTCACCGGGCCCGCCAGCTTCTCGAACTCCTTCTTGACCGCCTGCTCGTCCTGCGGCGTCAGGAATCCCATGCGGTCAGTATACCCTCACGCGCGAGGCTTCCCGCGGACGATCTCGAGCATCTGCCGATACCCCGACGGATCGACGCGCGCATCGATCAGCGTCGGACCGGGCGCCGCGAGGGCCGCGATGAAGGCGGCGCGAAAGCCGGCCTCGTCGGTGGCGGTCCACGCCCTGACGCCGAAGGCGCGCGCGAGCGCGGCCGGATCCGGTCCCGCATAGCGCATCGACGCGCCCTCGTAGCCCTTCTGCGCCTGCTTGATCTCGATCAGCGACAGCGCCGAGTCGTTGAAGACGACCACGGTGATGGGCAGCCGGAGACGCACCGCAGTCTCGAGCTCGGCCGCCACCATCATGAAGCCGCCATCTCCCGTGAAGCACACCACGCGCCGCTCCGGACAGACGAGCTGGGCGGCGATGGCGGCAGGCAAGGCGAAACCCATGGTGGCGAGCCCGTTCGAGATCAGGAACTCCCCCGGTTCCACCGCCTGCCAGTACTCCGCTGCCGGGAACATGTGGGCACCGGCGTCCACCGTCGCGATGGTCCCGGCCGGCGTGAGCTCGCGACTGATGTGGACGATGCGATGCGGTGCCAGGCCCGGCACGCCGATCTCGAGGGCAAGCCGCCGCTCCCGCCGGAGCCTGTCCACCTCGACCACGTCCCAGTCGGCGTGGTGCTGGTGAAGCCGCGGGGCCAGCTCCTCGAGCATGCCGCCCAGGTCACCCACGACCTCGAGAACAGGCGTGAAGTAGGCGCCGCCGCCCGAAGCGCGCCGCTCCGGCGCATCTGACGGGCCTCGGGCCAGGCTCAGCACCGGCGCCGTATAGCTCCAGCGCCTCGGAATCAGCTCCACGGTGTCCAGGCCGAAGGCGATGATGAGGTCGGCGTGGCTGACCACGGGCTCTTCGAGGACGCCGCCGGTGAAGACGCCGAGCGCGAGCGGATGAGGATCGGGCACGGCGCCCTTGGCCTTGTACGTCGTCAGCACCGGCGCCGGCAGCGCCTCGGACAGGGCCCGCAGCCACTTGCTGTCCGCTCCCCGGCACTGGAGCCCGGCCAGGATGATCGGGCGCCTGGCCTCTCTGATCATGGCCGCCGCCCGATCGAGGTCCTCCACGGCGGGCTGGGGAGGCGGCGGGGGCGCCGGCGTTGCGGCCAGAGGCGCTGTCGGCTGCCCGGCGACGTCCGCCGGGAGATCGAGGTGAACAGGACCTCGTGGCTCCTTGCGATGGGAGCCACCAGCGCCGCGTGGTTCAGCGCCTGGTGAGTGTCAAAAGCGCGCGCCCCCGCAGGGTGTCGGTCCGAGAGATAGATGAGCGGGCTCCGGTCGAGGAGCGCATGGGCCAGCCCCGTGGCGCTCGCGGCGACGCCCGGCCCCAGCGTCGAGAGCACCGCGCCCGGGGCGCCCGTGAGCTCTCCTGTCACCGCGGCCATGATGCAGGCGGCCGATTCCTGGTGGCAGAGGACAAAGGGCAGGCCCTGTGCCCGCGCGGCCTCGATGAGCTCGAGGTTGGAGCCGCCGCCCGGCACGCCGAAGAGGCGCGTGACCCCGGCCCGGCGCAGCCCTTCGATCAGGGTCTCCGCGACCGTCGGCATCAGGGGTTCGTGGGCAGGATGACCGAGGCCGTGCCCGGGACGGTGACCTCGCCGCGGTTCTCGATCCAGACCTCGAGGTCCACCTGCCCGCCGGGCGCCTTCTTCTTGACGCGCCCGCGCAGCACGATGGTCTCGCCCACGAAGTTGGGACGGCGCATCTGAAAGCCGAGCGACTTCAAGAAGCCGCCGGCGCCCATCCAGTCCGTGACGACACGACACAGGGCGCCGCGGATAAAGGCCGTGTTGAGAAACATGTCCTGGTGGCCGGCCTGGCGGGCGAAGGCGGGATCGTGGTGGATCGGGTAGAAGTCCTGCGTGCCCGAGACCTGCGTCACCATGCGCGTCATCGTGAGCTCCAGGGCGAAGCCCTTGAGCTCCTCGCCCTCGTGCACGTCTTCCCACCGCGGCCCGGCGCTCACGCTCGGCTCGCTCCCTCGGCGATCTCCTCGGGGGTGCGGTGGATCAGGATCTGGTTCGTCCGCTTGGCCACGATCTCCTCGCGCTGGTTGACGATCGTCGTCTCGGTGCGGATCCAGACGGAGAGCGGGTCGAGCTTGGTCCCGCGCTGGTGGATGGCGAGCACCTTGTGACTGGCGCCCAGGCGGTCGCCGACCTTCACGGACGCGAACCATTCGAACTCCTGGTTGAGATTGATCAACCGGTCGCCAGGCGTCGGGATGGCCTTGAGCAGCGGAAAGATGTCGTAGTCCTCAGGCGGCCACGGCCCCAGCGAGGCGAAGTAGTCCACCATCACCGGCGGGCAGTGGCCGTCCACGACGAAGCGCGGATTGGCATCGTCGAGCATGTGGCAGTGGCGGCGGATGGGCTCGTGCTCCACCGGATAGCGGCCCCAGCGAAGCGGCGTCTCATGCCCCTCCCACCGCTGCTTGACTGCCTTGACGTCGTAGGTCACGGAACCCGCTAGCCGGCGAGGCGGGCGAGAACGGGGCGCATCCAGTCGAGCGCCTTGCGGATATTGGCCTCCGAGTTGGCGTAGGAGAGCCGGAGGTAGCCCTCGCCGTACTGGCCGAAGGCCGTGCCGCCCAGGACGGCGACACCGCCTTCCTTGAGGACAGCCTCCGCCACCTCGGCCGAGGGCCGCTTGAGCGCCTTGATGTTGGGAAACACGTAGAAGGCGCCCTTGGGCGTCCGGCACGTGACCCCCGGCAGGTCGTTGAGACCCGCCACGATGATGTCCCGCCGCCGCTTGAACTCGGCCACCATCCGCTGGACTGGCGTCTGGTCGCCCTGGAGCGCCGCGATGCCGGCCCACTGCGTGAACGAGGCCGTGCACGAGTTCGAGTTGACCATGAGTCGCGTGATGTGCTCGGCCAGCGCCACCGGCATGACGCCGTAGCCCATGCGCCAGCCCGTCATCGCGAAGGACTTCGAGAACCCATCCAGGATGATGGCCAGGTCCCGCATCTCCGGGAAGCGCGTGATGGATGTGAACTCGCCCTCGTACAGGAAGGCCTTGTAGATCTCATCCGTCAGCACCGGGATCTTGTACTGCGCGGCGATCTCGGCGATGCGGCCGAGCTGGTCGAGCCCGAGCACGCCCCCCGTCGGATTCTGCGGCGAGTTGATGATGATGAGCTTCGTCTTCTTGGAGGCGGCCTTCTCGAACGCCGCCATGTCGAAGCCGAAGCCCGTCTCCTCCCGGAGGGGAATGGGGACGGGCACGCCGCCTACGAAGTTGATGACGGACTCGTAGATCGGGAAGCCGGGGTTCGGGTAGATGACCTCGTCGCCCGGATTCACCAGCGCCGTGATGACGAAGTACATGATGGGCTTGGCGCCCGGCGTGACGACGATCTCCTCGGGCGCGACGGGAAGGTTCCGGGTGGACCCCACGTCCTTGGCGATCGCCTCGCGGAGCTCGGGCAGCCCGGCCGACGGGCCGTAGTGCGTCGCGCCGTCGTCGAGAGCCCGCTTGGCCGCGTCCCGGATGTGGGCGGGCGTATCGAAGTCCGGCTCGCCGATCTCGAGGTGGACGATCTCCCTGCCCTGCCGCTCGAGGGCTTTGGCGCGGGCCAGCACCTCGAAGGCTGACTCGGTCCCCAGCCGTGACATGCGCTCGGCGAAGTTCATAGTGGTCACGATTATACTCGACGTCATGGAGCTGGTGGAGGTGCCCGAGGGCTGGTTCTGGATGGGCTGGGCGGACGGGCATCCCGGCGAGCGGCCGCGCCACAAGGTCTGGCTCGACGCGTTCGCCATGGCCGCCGCCCCCGTCACGAATGCCGAGTACGCCCGTTTCCTGGAGGCGGCGGACGCTCCTCCCCCGCCCTGGTGGGGCGACCCGCACTTCAGCGATCCCGAGCAGCCCGTGGTCGGCGTCAACTGGTTCGAGGCGGGCGTGTACTGCGAGTGGCTCTCGCGCGAGCGGGGCGGCCACTGGCGGCTCCCGAGGGAGGCCGAGTGGGAGAAGGCCGCACGCGGCGGGCTCGACGGGGCGCTGTTTCCGTGGGGGAATGCGCGGCCGGCGAGCGGCCGCTTCGACCGGCCGCCGCGAGTCTCCGAGACCGCCGCCAACCCGCTGGGACTCGTGGCGCTCTCCGGCGTCTGTCACGAATGGTGTCTCGACTGGGAGGACGAGGGCTATTACGCGATGTCCCCCAAGCGGAACCCGCCGGGGCCGCCGCAGGGCTCGCGACGCGTCTCCCGCGGGGGAGCCTGGCGCCATCAGGACCCGTGGAGCCCCGTGGCCCGTCGCTCCTCCCTGCCCCCGGGACTTCGCTACTCGGACTACGGCTTCAGGGTGGTGCGTACACCAAGCTGATTCGCGCTCCGAGTCCAGATCCCGAGTCCCTTGGCGGAACTCGCGGACCTCATCGTCGATCTGGGAGAAGCTGGCCCCAACGGGATTCGAACCCGCGTTTCAATCACGATCACGTTCGCACGGCATCAGGGACGGCCAGACCGGCACGGTGACGGTGATCCAACGCTTTGGGAGCGGCCTCCAACTCACCATCCCCTTCCACACGCTCGTGCTCGACGGCGTCTTCAGCGACGCGCCGCCAGGCCGCCTCACCTTTCACCCCGCGCCGCCGCCAAGCGATGAGGACGTCGCGCAGGTCCTCGCCACCGTCCGCGCACGCGTGGGGCGCCTGCTCACCCGCTGCCAGCCCACCGACGCTCCGAGGGACACCACTCAGATGAAGCACGCCCGCGCGATCTTGTCGTACCACGTGAACGTGCTGGCCAGCACGTACCGCGAGAAGACCCCGCTAGGAGCGTCGCGAGCACGCGGCTACTGCGCGGCCTTCACCGCCGCCGTGATCCGGTCCATCCACTCCTTGCCTACCTTCGTGGTGACGAGATCGTAGGCGGGGCCCATGCGCTCCTGGAACGCTTTGAGGTCCTTAACGTCGTTCACCTGGACCCCGTACTTCTTGATGAACTCCAGGTCACCCTTCTCCTTTTCGAGCTCGGCCTTGCGGTCCATCGCGCAGGCGGCCTTCCCCGCCTCGTCCATCGCCTGGCGGAGATCGGGCGGCAGCGCCTGGTACTTCTTGAGGTTGGTGAACCAGGAGATCGGCGGGTACGTGTGCTTGGTCAGCGAGTAGTACTTGGTCACTTCGTAGAACTTGTCGGAGACCACCGTGAAGACCGGCGACTCCATCGCGTCCACGGTGCCCTGCTTCATGGCCAGGTACACCTCGCCCCAGGGCATAGGAACGGGGTTGGCGCCGAGCTGCTTCATCATGGACACGTAGATCGGGGACTCCTGCACCCGGACCGTCTGCCCCTTCATGTCGTCCGGGGTGTAGATCGGCCGCTTGTTCGACTGCATGTTCCGGAAGCCCCAGCCCCCGCCGAAGCAGAGTCCTTTGGCCCCCTTGGCCTCCATCTTCTTGAACAGCTCCTGCCCGATAGGCCCGTCCATGACCTTCCACGCCTGCTCGCGGCTCGTCCAGAGGAAGGGGAGGTCCAGCGGCAGATAGGCCGGCTCGAAGACGCCGCCGATGGGCGCGCTGCCGACCGGCGCCACGTCGATGGTCCCGAGCTGGACGCCCTCGAGGGTCGCCCCCTCGCCCCGGGCGAGCTGGTTATTGATGTACACCTCCGCCTTGATGCGCCCCTTCGATTTCTCTCCGACGACCCTGGCGAATTCGTAGGCGGCGGAGTTCCTGGGGCTCTCCCCCGCGTTGACCGTCGCGACCTTCATGACGATCGGCGCCTGGGCTAGGGCCGGCGCCGGCCAGTCGCCGATCCCGAGCGCCGCACAGGCGATCACGATGGCGACGACACGATGACTGCGCACGCTGGTTCGCATGAATGCTGTCCTCCTTAGGCTGCCTCGATTCGCTGCCCTCCCTGTCCTGCTGACACGCGCTGCCCGAATACACCCGTACCGAGCCGGAGTCAATCCGTCAGCGTCCGACCTTCGGCCGGACATCGGCCGCGAAGCGCTCGAGGACGTCGAGCATCTCGGGCACAGTGGGCACCGAGAAGTCGAGGACGAAGTGCTCGACCCCGGCCGCGACATAAGCCGACAGGTCCTCGACGAGCTGGGCCGGCGAGCCGGTCAGCGGCGAGCGGTTCTTCGGGGCCGCGGGGTCGAGCTTCACGGGCCCTTTGAAGGTGATGGTGATGCCGCCCGGGTCGCGCTTGGCGGCGACCGCGAGATCCCGAAGGTGGCGCACGGCGGACTCCATCTCCGGCGGGTGAAGCGCGACCGGCGGGCGGAGCCCGAGCGGGTGCCAGCCGTCACCGATGGCCACGACGCGCCTGAGCGCGGCCTCGGTGTGGCCGCCGATCCAGATGGGAATGTGCGGGCGCTGCGTCGGGTGCGGCCGGACTCCGCCGGCCTCGGCGATGCGCCAGAACCGCCCCTCGAAGGCGACGCGCGGCTTGGTCCAGATCTCCTTCATGATCCGCAGGCTCTCGACGGTGCGCGCTGCGCGCTCCGCGAACGGCACGCCCACGGCTTCGAACTCCTCCCGCCACCAGCCGATGCCGGCCCCGAGGATCACGCGCCCGCCCGAGAGGTAGTCCGCGGTCGCCAACGCCCGGGCCGTGAACACCGGGTTCCGGTACGGGACGACCAGCACGCTCGTGCCGACGTGGATGCGCTGGGTGATGGTGGCGAGCCACGTCACCGCCGTGAGCGCCTCGAGCCACGGCTCGTCGGGCCCCAGCGGGAAGGCGCCCGTCGGCGAGTACGGATAGCCCGACGTGCTCGCGACGGGAATCAGCATCCGGTCGGTGACGAAGATCGAATCGTAGCCGAGCGCGTCGGCGCGCCGCGCGAGCGTGCCGAGGCTCTCGCGATCCGCCAGCGCTCCGCGACCCTGGACCGAGAAACCGAAGCGTACCGTCATCCCTTGAGTCCTCCCGTGCCCCAGCCCGCCACCAGGTGGCGCTGCACCGCCATGAAGAAGGCGAGCGCGGGGATGGTGATCAGCATGCCGGCCGCCATGACGAGCCCCCAGTTCACGACGGCGGCGGCGAAGAGATCCTGGACGCCGACGGGCAGCGTCTTCAGCTCGTCGGACACGATCAGGATCCGCGTGAAGATGTAGTCGTTCCAGGCCAGGGTGAAGGTGAAGATCGACGTCGCGATGACGCCCGGCAGGGCCAGGGGGGCGACGATGTAGATGAGCGCCCGCGGCCGTCCGGCGCCGTCCACCTGCGCCGCCTCCTCCAGCTCGATCGGAATGGACTGGAAGAAAGCGCGGAGCAGCCACAGCGAAAACGGCAGGCAGAAGGAGGAGTAGGAAAGCACCAGCGCGGTGTGCGTGTCCACGATTCCGAGCCGGCGCGCGAGGATGTAGATCGGCACCACGATCATGATCGGCGCGAACATGTAGGTGCAGAGGATCAAGCGCGCGATGCTCTCCCGCCCCGGGAAGGGAAAACGCGTGAGGCTGTAGGCGCCGGCGGCGCCCACCGCCATCGTGAGCAGCACGGTCAGGCCGGACACGACCACGCTATTGAGGAAGTATGTGACGAAGGCCGTCTGAGTCAGCAGCCGCGCGAAGTTCTCGAGCGTGGGCGCCGCGGGGATGAGGGTCGGCGGGGTCGCAAGGACTTCCCGCGGCGGCTTGAGCGATGTCGAGAGCATCCAGAGCAGCGGCAGGATGGCCTGGGCGCAGAGCCCAAGGGCGCCGAGGTAGAGACATGCCGGGCCGAGGCGCGCGCCAACGGTCCTCACGCCTTCTCCTCGTCACGCCAGAAGAGCCGGAAGTACAGCGCCGTCGCCGCCATCAGCATGAGGAACATGATGACCGACAGCGCCGCGCCGAAGCCCGCCTGGTAGTACGTGAACGTCCGCATGAAGGTGTAGATCGGCAGGGTCCGGATCCCGGCCCCGGCGCCCGCGCCCTCGCCCCACAGCCACACCGTGTCGAACTTCGTGAACATCCAGATCCCACGTAGCAGGATGACGACGAACATCACGGCCCGGAGCTGGGGCAGCGTGATGAAACGGAACCGGGCCCAGGCCGAGGCGCCGTCCACCCGCGCCGCCTCGTAGAGATCGAGCGGGATGGTCTGCAGCCGCGCCAGCACGGAGAGCGTCACGAAGGGCGCGAACTGCCAGACGCTCATGACGATGAGCGACGTCATGATGTGGTCCACGCCCAGCCAGGCGATGGGCTGCCGCGCGAGCCCCCAAGCGACGAGCACGTAGTCCACGAGGCCGAAGGTCTCGTTGAGCAGCCACCGCCAGACGATGACCGCGACGATGGTGGGGATCATGTAGGGAAAGAGCACGAGGGCGCGCACCGCCGTCCGGCCGCGGAAGGCCCGGTGGAGCAGGAGCGCCGAGGCCAGGCCGAAGCCGAGCTGCAGCGCGGTCGTGCCGGCCGCGTAGACGGTCCCCTTCCAGAGGCTGTCCCAGAACTCCGGGTCGCGGATCAGGCGCGCGTAGTTCCCGAGGCCGACCCATCGCTCGGCCGGGAAGAACGAATGTTTGTCGAAGAAGGAGAGCCAGATCGCGTACGCGACGGGGTAGAGGATGAGGACGCCGATCAGGGCGAGAGCGGGGAAAATGCCGCAGAGCCCCAGGAGCGCCGGGGAGAGCCGGCGGCGCGGCCGCGCCAGGACCCCGGGAGCGCCCGGCGCGGCCGCGTCGGCAATGCTTGGCACGCTACTTCTTCAGGTAGCCGCCCTGGACCAGCAGCTCCTCGACGCGCTTCTGCGCCTTGGCGGCCGCCTCCGCCGAGGGCATGCCCTTGACCGAGTCGAACACCATGTCCACGAGGATACCGGAGCCCATGACTTCCAGCAGGTAGGGCTTCTGCATGTCGCTCCAGTCCGTCACGAGCACGGGCTTGATCCAATCGTTGCGGAAGTACTTCTCCTGCATGTCTACCCATGGCCGCCACTTGGCGATGGTCGCGTTGTCGGCATACTTCGCGTTCTTGTACGTGGACTTCTTGATGGAGAGGAGGTGGATGGGCACCGAGTGCAGGTACGGAATGTAGTTCTCGTCCCGGAAGAAGAACTTCAGGAAGTCCACGGCCTCAGCGCCACCCTTGGCGTCCTTGAAGACCATCCAGGGCTCGCAGTCGAGTTGCGCCGCCGGCGACTTCCCCGACGGACCGACGACCTTGTCCGCGACGGCGTAGTGGTCGGGGTCGGCGAGTTCCTTGGGCGCGTACTTCTCGATGTAGCCGACGCCGCGGCCGTAGGCCTGATACAGCATCGCCGCCTTGCCGTTGGCGAGGTTGGCGAAGGTGTCGAGGTAGCCGTGGCCCGTCCAGCCCGGCGGCAGCACCCCGTTCAGCTTCTTGTAGAAGTCCAGCAGCTCGATCACCTGCCTGGACGTGAGCGTGGGCCGTCCCTGCTCGTCGAAGAGCCGGCCGCCGTTCGTCTTCAGCAGCTCGCCGATGCCGATGTTGATGAACAGCGGCGCGCCGGTCATGGTGAGCCCGTAGCGGACGACCTGGCCGTCTTTCGTTTCCTTGAGCGCCTCGGACACCTGGATCAGCTCGTCCCAGGTCTTCGGCACCTTGAGGCCCTTCTGAGCGAGCAGATCTTTGCGGTAGACGAAGACGGAAGAAGCGGGGGAGTGGCCGACGCCGTAGGTCCGCCCCTGCCACCGGCAGAGGTCACGGAAGGCGTCCACGATGTTGTCCTTGCCGAGCGAGTCGGCCAGGTCTTCGACCGGGCGCAGCAGCCCCTTGGCCGCGAAGGACACGCAGGTGATGGGCTGGCCGTGGCTGGCGTCCGGCGGCGCCCCCGCGGCGAGCCCGGCGGTGAGCTTTTTCTCGAGATCGCCCCAGGCGAGTCCCTCGATCTTGATCGACACGTCAGGGTGCGTCTTCTCATAGTCCGCGGCGATCTGGTTGAGGACCGCCATGGTCTGGGGTTCCGTTTCCGTCTGCCAGAGGCGGATGACCTTCTTGTCGGCGCCATGGGCGGACGTGGCGAGGAGCAGCAGGGCGGCGGTGACGGCGGCGGCCAGAGAGCGCGTGCTCATCATTGAGCCCTCCTTGGTGTGGAAGCGGCCGGAGTCTTGCACGTTTCGCGCTGGTAGACAAGAGCGCGTCACGGTTCGTCGAGATCGAGGGCGTCGCGGCAAAGCAGGCACGACGAGGGAGCCGGATCGCCGCCGGATAGCTCGGGGCCAGCGGGTGACCAACACCCGTGCGTCAAACGGATCACTCTTCGCCTCACTCTGCCGAAACCGATCGGGCCGCTCAATCGCCGCCCACCGCTCGATCCCCTGCGCCCGCCACTTCGTCAAGTTCCCGGCCCCACTCGCTCACGCCCGCCGCCGTGTGCGGCCCCGTGCGCGCGGCGATCTTCCTCCCGCCCTCATCCACCACCCAGACCGCATGCGTCTGATCCGCCCAATCGACTCCGAGGTCGTAGCGACCTCGGCCTCCTTCCTTCTGGTCCTGGCACTCGCGGCCGAGGGGCAGGAACGGCAGGTTCGCCTTCTACCGGCCCTCCTGGGGGCCACTTTCTCTTGAACCTCTATCGCGTCAGGCCGCTCGGAGTAAGGCGGGATGGCCTCGACGGATCAAAGGCCACTTCCACGATGACCATTTAAACGTTGTCCGACGACGATAGTTGGGCAAGTCCGGAATTTTCCGCTAGATCCACCGGGGGCAGCTCTTGTCTGCCAGTCGATAGAATAGGCGCGTGTCAGTTTCATTTCTTTCAGATCCCCTGAGGCCTGTCCGCGGTGGAAATTGCGAATCATACCCTTAGCGTGAACCGGTTCCCCGAGATTTCTGGAAACCCCAGGAGTGTGGACCGCGGCCCCGTTCAAACCGAGAGTCGGCGTGGACTCAGAATCGGGGAGGACCGCCTGGCAGGGGAGAAACGGCTTGACCCGCCCCGGTGCCCGGTGCTCTATTCGGCGGCAGCGGGGTGACCGTCATGAAGCGTGGCCGCTACACCCTTCTGTCCTGGGGCACGATCGCCGGCATCCTCCTCCTGTGGTACGGGGTGACCGCCCTCGGGCTCGTCAAGCCGTTCATGCTCCCGTCGCCCGGCGACCTCGGCCGCGAGTTTCTCGTGCTGGTTGCCCAGGGGTACGCGCAGAAGCCGCTCAGGGAACACATCCTGTCGAGCCTAGCCCGCACCTTCGCGGGCCTGGGGTTCGGGCTCGCCGTCGGGATCCCCCTGGGCCTCCTCATGGGTGCGAGCCGCACGCTCTATGCGATCCTGTCGCCTGTTTTCTCCTTCATGCGGCCAATCCCGCCCATCGCCTTCATTCCACTGATGATCCTCTATTTCGGCATCGGCGAGTTCTCCAAGGTCTTCCTCATCTTCATGGCCGCGCTGTGGTACGTGGTGCTGAACGCCTCGGCGGGCGTGCGCGCGGTCCCCCGGGATCTCCTCCGCGCGGCGCAGAACCTCGGGCTCTCGATCGCCGCCCAGGCCGGCCTGGGCTTCATGGTGATGGATGCGGCCACCTTCTTCCGGGTGCCCGACGTCTACATTGGGATCATTATCATCGGACTGATCGGGCTCACCCTGGAAGCGATCACCCGGGCGCTCGAGGTCTCCTTCCTTCACTGGCAGGGACGATGACGGGACCGCCGCGATGACGGCGCACATCGAGCTCGTCGGCGTCGGGAAGGTCTTCCCACCGCTCCACCGGGGGCAGGCGCCGGTGAGTGCGCTCGAGGACGTGGATCTCGCCGTGGCCAAGCGCGAGATCGTAGCGGTCATCGGTCCGTCGGGGTGCGGGAAGACGACCCTCCTGAACCTGGTGGCCGGGTTCGATCGACCCACCGCGGGGGCGATCCGAGTGGGCGGCCAGCCGCTCGGCCCGCCCGGTCCCGACCGGGGGCTGATCTTCCAGTCGCCGGCGCTCTTCGGCTGGCTCACCGTGGAGCAGAACGTGGTGTTCGGCCCGAAGCACCGCGGCGAGCCCCCAGCCGACTATTTGCCGCGCGCCCGCGAGCTGCTCCGCGCGGTCGCCCTCGAAGGATGGGAGCGCCACTACCCCTACCAACTCTCGGGCGGGATGTGCCAGCGGGTCCAGCTCGCCCGGGCGCTGGTCAACCGGCCCGCGGTCCTGCTCATGGATGAGCCGTTCGGCGCGCTCGACGCCCAGACGCGCGCCCGGATGCAGGAGCTACTCCTCCGGATCTGGGGGCTCTACCACCCGACGCTCCTGCTCGTCACCCACGACGTGGAGGAGGCGATCTTGCTCTCCCACCGCGTCTACGTGATGACCAGACCCCCGGCGCGCACCAAGCTCATGTTCACCGTCCCCTTCGCGACGCCTCGGAGTCTCGATCTTGTGGGCTCGGCCGAGTTCGCCGCGCTCAAGTACTCCCTGATCAAGTCCCTTCGGGAGGAGGAGATGCCATGAAACGATCGCTTGCGACGCTCATCCTGTTCGCGCTCCTGGTCGGGCTCGCATCGAAAGCCGTAGCCCAAGCCCCTGCCGCGGCCCCGGCCCCGATCAAGATCCGCTTCGCCTGGCAGCCCTACAACGCCGTCCTCTTCTACACGGCCCGCGACCTCAAGCTCTTTGAGAAGGCGGGCCTGGATGCCGAGCTGGTGAAGTTCACCGCTGGCCCACCCCAGTTTGCGGCCTATCGGAGCGAGAGCATCGACGCCGGCCTGTTCGGGACAGCGGGCTACGTCGTCGGGCTCTCGCAGGGGCTCGACCTGAAGAACTTCTACATTCAGATCATCTCGGCGTATGCCGACGGCCTCGTGGTCCGGCCGGACAGCGGGATCGCGACGCTCAAGGACCTCAAAGGCAAGAAGATCGCCTTCCTGCGCGGCACGAGCGCTCACATCGGGCTCGTCACCGCGATCCAGAAGGCCGGGCTCAGCTCCGCCGACGTCCAGATGGTGACGATGGACATCACCAACATGGTGCCGGCCTTCTCCAACAAGGACGTGGACGGCGCCTACGCGTGGGAGCCGTGGATCTCCAAGATGGAGGCGGCCGGTGGCAAGGTGCTGACGCGCACCATCGACCTCGGCCTTAAGACCTCCGACCATTGGGTGGTGCGTGAGAAGTGGGCCAAGGCGAACCCAGAGGGGATGCGCCGCCTCGTGCGCGTGGTGGAGTTGGCCTACGAAGCATTCACCAAGGACAAGAGCGTCGCCATCCGGGCGACGGCGGAGAACCTAGGCGTGACCGAGGCGGTCGCCAAGCACATCGTGGAGATCAACCCGACGCTTTCGCTGCAGCAGGTGGTCGACCCCAAGTTCGAGCTCTCGCTTCTCCCGGGGCCGGGCAATCCTGGAGCCGCCGGGATGATCCAGCAGGTAGGCGACTTCCTGCTGACGCAGGACATCATCAAGGCGAAGATCGACGGCAAGTCGGCGGTGGACGGCTCGTGGGTCGCGGAGTACCTCAAGGCGAAGCGGTAGTCGCCTGAAGAGAGCGCCCGACCGCGTCGTCGAGGTCGTCGAACATGATCACCAAGTTGTCGAGCGCCTTCGCGGCTGACTTGGGCGCCATGGTCAGCGCGCCGTCGAGGTGGTCCACTGGCTCACCTCGGTCAAGCGATCGGTCAGCCAGAGGCTCTCGCGCATGAGACTCTCCGGGCGCGCGAACCGAGCGTCACGATAGAAGTCGACCGGCATCGTCGGCGTCGCGCTCACGACGTCTGCCGCGATCGATGGTGCCAGCCCGGGCGCGATGCACATCCCGTGGCCGCTGAAGCCAGCAGCGGTGTAGACGTTCTCCACGCAGCTCCAGCCCAGGATTGCGAAAGCGCGCCTCCTGCGCCTCTTGCGAGTACCGGAAGAGATAGCCCACCTGATGGAAGTCGATAACGACGCCGAACACGTCCTCGAAGCGCTCCACTAGCGCGATCGTCGCCTTTAGCGGCCCGAATGTTCGGCTCGTGGAGGAATTGGTGCCGCACGCCACCCGCGTTCAGCGTGCTCGACGCGGCTCCCATCCGCCCGCGGTCGACTACGACCACGTCGGCACCGCGGCCGCGAAGCTCGTAAGCGACAGAGATACTGGCGATGCCGGCGCCGATGATCAGGACGTCACACGTCGTCATTCCGTCATTCCGTCCCGACGCCACCAGACGGTCGACGGACCTGGGGTACGCCTGACATTCCAGGGCGAGATGTCGATGGGATCGGGGCGGCCGGTCATTGCCTTCGCGATAACTTCGGCGAGTGGCGGTCCGTGCATTGCGCCGTGCCCGACGAAGGCGGTCGTCCACAGGTCCGGCTCCACCTCGCCCGCGTACGGCATGCCTTCAAGATCGGGGCGCGGATGTCCGCGGCCCTGGCGAATTCCTCCGTGAGGTCGTCCGGGCTGGACAGCACGCGGCCGCGGCTCAGCATCGCGAGGAGGAGTTGGTCGCCTTCCCGCTCGACGCACAGCCCGCTGTCGACGTCGATGATCATCGGCACACGCTGGCCCACAAAGGCTGACTCCGTGAGCGCCGCGTAATAAGTGATTTCCCGAATGTCGATGTCCACTCCGTGCGGCCGGAGGAGCTCGCGCGTGCGCACGCCCGCGGCGATGAGGACGTACTTCGCTTCGACCGTCTGCGGCCCTACGACGCGCCAGCAACCGTCGCCGCGCTCCACGCGCTCGACCTTCCAGTGCTCGCGGAACCGCACGCCGAGCGCGCGCGCGCTCTTGACAAACGCGAAGACGCCGTCCATCGGCATCACGTGGCCGTCGTCGGGGCTCCAGGACCCGCACACCAAGCCGTCGGTGACGAGCCACGGGACGACCTCGCTGATCCGGTCCGGTCCCAGAATGTGCACATTGGGCAATCCGCACGCCCGCTGGGTCTCCGCCGCCTTCGTCAGGCCCGCCGCCACGCCTTCGTCGCCCGTCACGAGCAGGTAACCGTCCTGGTGGAACGCGCATGGCGAGCCAAGCGTGGCCTCCACCGTCTTCCAGAAGGCCAGCCCACGGCGGGAGAACTCGATCTCAAGGGGATGAGCGAACTGCTGCCGCACGCCGCCGAACGAGCCGCCCGTGGCGCCGGCGCCGTGCACGTCCGCCTCGACGAGCAGGACGCGCGCGACGCCCGCACGCGCGAGGTAGTACGCTGCGGCGCAGCCCACGATTCCGCCCCCGACGACCACCGCGTCCACACGTTCCGTCATGGTCTCCTCCAATCTGTCTCGTCGCGCACTATCGCGCCTCGCAGGACTGTGCCTCAAACCTTCAATCGCGGGTCGAGCGCGTCGCGCAGGCCGTCCCCGAGCAGGTTCGCCCCGAGCACGGCCGCGAGGATCGCGAGACCTGGCATCGTTGCGACCCACCAGGCGACCGACATGTAGGGCCGCCCAGCACTCAGCATGTTTCCCCAGCTCGGTCGCGGGGGCTGGATCCCGAGCCCGAGGAACGACAGCGTAGATTCGAGCAAGATCAGCGCGCCGAGCTGCGCCGTCGCCACCACGATCAGCGGCGCGAGCACGTTCGGCAGCACTTCCTTGAACGCCAGCCTGAATGGCCCCGCGCCGAGCGCGCGCGCGGCCAGCACCGACTCCTGTTCGCGCACAAGCAGCACGGAACCGCGTACCGTACGCGCGTGAATCGCCCAGCTCCTGAGCGCGAGCACGGCGAGGAGCGTGAACACGTTGGTGCCCAGCGCCGCGATCAGGCCGATGGCCAGGAGCAACGACGGGAACGCGAGCTGGACGTCCGCCGCCCGCATCACGAGCGAGTCCACCCACCGCGCGCCGAAGCCCGCGAGGAGCCCTAGCCCGACGCCGACGCCTCCGCCGAGAACCAGGCCCGTCGCAGCCACGGAGACCGTGACACGCGCGCCGTAGATGATCCGGCTGAGTACGTCCCGACCGAGGGCGTCGGTGCCCAGCAGGTACACGCGGCCCGTCGTGGACTCCCAGAGCGGCGGCTTCAGGCGTTCTCGGATCTCCTGATCGTCGTAGGAATCCGGCGCGATCAGCGGCGCGAGCGCCGTGACCCCCAGCATCGTGCCGAGCAGGACGAGCCCCGCCAGCGCAACAGGGTTGCGGCTGAACGCGCGCACGACCCGGGACGAAGGGCTCCTCACTGGTAGCGCACCCGCGGATCGATCCAGGCATAGAGCAGATCCACCGCGAGGTTGACGACGGCATAGATGACCGCAACGACGATGATGACGGCCTGGACGAGCGGATAGTCGCGGCGCAAAATCGCGTCCAGCACGAGCGTGCCGACACCCGGCCACGCGAACACCGTTTCCGTGACGACCGAGCCGGCGAGGAGCTCGCCGATCTGCAGACCAAGGATGGTGACGATGGGAATCACGGCGTTGCGCAGCCCATGGCGGAACACCGTCAGTCGTTCCGAAAGCCCCTTCGCGCGTGCCGTCCGGATATAGTCCTGCGCGAGCACCTCGAGCATCCCGGAGCGCGTCAGGCGCGCGGCCACCGCCAGGTAGTACGCGGCCAGCGTGATCGCTGGCAGGATCAGCTGCACCGCCGAACCGTAGCCGGACGGCGGCACGAGCCGCCAGCTCACCGCAAAGAGGAGGATGAACATCAAGCCGAGCCAGAACGTGGCCACGGACTGTCCGAGCGCCACGAGCGACAGCGTGATGTAGTCCACGATCGTGCCGCGCCAGACGGCCGCGGCGACGCCGACCGGAATGCCGACCAGGATGACGATTCCGATCGCCGTGGCGGCAAGCTGGACGGTGGCGGCGAGCCGTCCGAGCACGAGGCTCAGCGCCGGCTCGCCCTGGAACAGCGAGACACCAAAGTCGCCCTGGAGCAGCCGGCCGACGTAGCGGACGTACTGCTCCAGGATTGGACGGTCGAGGCCATACGCCTGACGGAACGCCGCGCGCTCCACCTCGTTGGCGTCGGCCGGCAGCAGCACCGACGTCGGATCGCCCGACAGCCGGATGAGGATGAACACGAACAACGACACGCCGACGAGGGTCGGCACGAGCTGTGCGATGCGGCCGAGGACGTAGCGGAGCCCCGGCGGGAGCGCGAGTCGGATCACCCCCGAAGCCACCGACTCACCCCTTCGGGATGTAGTACGTCAGCAGGCCGCCGTTGCCGCCGAACGCCCAGGGCTTCCACGGGAACTTCTTGCTGACGCCATACAGCTCCGACTGCGCGTGGCTGAAGAGCCCGACGGCGTCCTCGCGCATGATCCGATCCGCCGCCTTGTACGCCTGGATGCGCTGGTTGCGGTCGAACGTCGCGCGCGCCTTGCTGACGGCGGCGTCGAGCTCCGGGTTGCCGTAGAACTTGCTGTTCTCTGAGAGCCAGCGCACGCCCGTGATGATCGTGTCCGCTTCCACCGACTTGCCGTAGCCGGACACCGACATGTCGAAGTCGCCGGCGAGGTTCTTCGGCGTCCACTGACTGTTCTCGACGAACTGTAGGTTCGCGGCGATCCCGACCTTGCCGAGCTGGTTGGCGATGGCCTGCATGATCTCTTCGTCCTTCACGATCACGTCGCGGCGCAGGAGCCACGTGAACGACACGCCGCCGTCCTTGCCCGCTTCCTTCAGGAGCGCGCGGGCACGGTTCAGGTCGAGTTTGTACTCAGGACCCTCGGGGCTGTACCACGGGTCGCTCTTGCTGAACGGGCCGCTCCGCGCCTCGCCGTAGCCCTGCAGGATCCCCTGCACGATCGCGTCGCGGTCGATCGCATAGTTCATGGCCTGTCGCACACGCCGGTCGTTGAACGGCGGGCGCTTGTTGTTGAAGGGGAAGTACGGCGTGCGGATGCCCTGCAGCACCACGAGGTTGAGGGAAGAATCGGCCTGCACGGCCTTCGCGAGTTCGATCGGCACGCCGAGGACGAGGTCGGCCCGGCCGGTCTGGAGCTCGGCCAGGCGGGTCCCGGGCTCGCGCACGCCGCGGATCGCGATGCGCTTCGGAGCATGCACGCCGCGCCAGTGCTTATCGAACGCCTCAAGCACGAGCTGCAGCTGCCGCTGCCACGACACAAGACGGTACGGCCCCGTGCCCACCGGCTGGCGGCCATACTCCGCGCGGCCGAGCGCCTCGTACGCCTTCTTCTGAACGATGTAGAGGTAGGCCCAGCTGCCGAGGATCGGTGCATAGGGCTCGTCCATCTCCACCAGGATGGTGAGGGGATCGAGGACTTCGACCTTCTGCACGCGCGCGAGGAAGCGGGCCTTCACGGACGTCGGCTTCTTGCCTTCCTCGAGCGTGAATTTGACATCCTCGGCGGTGAACGGCGTGCCGTCGTGCCAGACAACGTTCGGGCGAAGCTTGAACCGCCATTGCGTCGGCTTCGGGTTGTCCCACGACAGCGCGAGCTTCGGCGTCGCGCGCAGGTCGGGCCCGGTGAAGTCCACGAGCGGCTCGTAGAGGTGGGCGTGCACCATGAGGCCGGGGTTGGCGAACTCCGCCAGCGGATTGAGGCTCGTGGCCTCGTCGACCTGGATCACCGTGACCTGCTCGGGCACGCCGGCCTGCGCGTGCGCCTTGCCGGGACGGGCGAGCATGACGGCGCCGGCCGCCGCCGTGCCGAGGAATTCACGCCGACTGACGATCGAGAACCCGGAAGTGTTGTTCACTGGTCTCTCCTCCACGGGAAGCTAGGGTGAACCGGCACGGTTGTGGGCCACGCCGTGGCGCTCGAGCGTGGCGACGGCAACCGCTTCGGCCGCGTGGCGCGGCAGCACGCCCGGTGCCCGTGATGCTTCCAGCAACTCGCGTGCGACCGAACGCAAGTGACGTCCGACGTCTTCGACGATTCGCTCGACCGGCGAGGGGCCATGCCACAGCATCGCGTAGCCGATGGCCGCTCCGGCGTTGGCGACGAAGTCCGGCACCGCCGTGATGCCGCGCGCGTGCAGCGCCGCCTCCGCCTCCGTCGTCACCGGCAGGTTGGCGGCCTCGAGCACGATCTGCGCCTTCACCGCCCCGACGTTGTTCATCGTGATCGCGTCCGCGACCGCGGCGGGCACCACGATCTCGGCCGGGCTGTCGAGCCATTCCTCGCGGGCGCGGTGGCGAATGCCCTTCGGCAAACGCGCCCGGTCGATGGTCCCGAGCGCGTCGCGGGCGGCGAGCAGCGCGGCGACGGGGAGCCCGCCGTCCTGCTCGAGCAGCCCTTTCGCGTCCGCCACGGCGATGACGGACATGCCGCGCGCGTCGAGCAGCTCGGCGAGGCCGGCGCCGACCGTGCCGAAGCCCTGGATGGCGACGCGCAACGTGCGGGGATCGACACCGCGCACCTCGCACGTTTCCAGGAGGACCTCCATGAGGCCGTGGCCGGTGATGACGTCCTCGAACTTCTTGCCGCCCGCGGTGGCCCACGTCGCGTCGCTCGCGAGACGGAGTTCCTTGCCGAACCGCTGCGCGCGCGCTTTGAGGAGCTCGATCGGATCGGCCCCGGCCGCGCGGTACATCAGCGCGATGTCGTCCTTCGTGGTGCCCATGTCCTCGCCGAACCGGTAGATGCCGGGGCGCACGTACGGCGCGATGAGGCTGGCGACGCCGCGCAGGATGTCGGCCTTCCTGGGCGTCGTGGGGTCGGCCACGATGCCGCACTTGGCCCCGCCCGACGGTGCGCCGCCGATCGCGTACTTGTAGGTCATCGCCCGCGCGAGGCGCTGCATCTCGGCGACGGTCACGCTCGGCATCATGCGGACACCGCCGCCCGCGCCGCTGCCGGCGTGCAGGGTGTCGAGGACGAGGATGGCCTGGACGCCGGTGGTCGGCTCTCGGAGTACCAGCGTCGCGATCGGCTCGCCGAGAATGGTTATGTCGCCTCCTGGACGGCGAATGTATCACTAATATGCTCAGTGCGAGTCCCAGAACGGCATAAGGCATTAGTTTTCCGGTCGAAAATATCGGTTGACATTCCTCACTAGACGCATTACTACTGGGACGGTATGGCGGCAAAGGCGCGGCGCCCGAGCGGAGCAAGGTGGATCGAGCGCGGCGGTGGGCGCCCCTCGAAGACCGCGCGCATCTACCAGGCGCTGCGACACGAGATCCTCACGCTGCAGCTGCCCGCGGGCAGCATCCTCGTGGAGAACGCGCTCGCCGCACGTTTTGCCGTGAGCAAGACGCCGCTCCGCGAGGCGCTCGCGCTCCTGCAACAGGACCGCCTCATCGAGAGCCTGCCGCGCAAGGGATACCTGGTGACGATGGTGACCGTGGAGGATCAGCGCGAGCTGATCGAGCTACGCGCCGCGCTCGACGGCGCGGCGGCAGAGCTGGCGGCGCGCCGCATCACGCCGCAGGAGGTCGACGCGCTCGAGCGCGTGCTGATGCCGCCGCAGCAGACGTTCGACGCGAAGGCGGCAAAGCGTCTCATGGACCTGAACCGGCGGTTTCACGTCGGGATCGCGCGCGCGTCGGGCAACCGCCGGCTCACCGAGCTCGTCGAGCGCATGGTCGACGAGACGGCGCGCTTGTTCGCGCCGGGATTCCACATGGGCGACCACAGGGACATCATCGAGGCCCTGCGGAGCGGCGACGGCGCGCGGGCCCGCGCGGCGGCGGTGAACCATATCCTCATGACGCAGGACCGCGCGCGCAAGCGCGAGGCCACGGGCTTCGCGTTTACCGAGAGCGCGTCCACGCAGGCGGCGGCGGCCGGCGACTGACAGCGTTCCGCGACATCGCAGGCGTCTCGCCTGACGAATTCTGACGAAGAGGGGTCAACTGATGAGGCTGTTCGACGGGAAGGTCGTGTGGATCACGGGCGCCGGCACGGGCATCGGCAAGGCCGGGGCGCTGATGTTCGCGAGCGAGGGCGCCGCCGTCGCGCTAATCGGCCGGCGCCGCGCGCCGCTCGAAGAGGTGGCGGGTGAGATCACCGCGAAGGGCGGTCAGGCCGTCGTCGCGCCCGCGGACGTCGGTGACCGCGCCGAGGTGCACCGCGTCGCGAGCGACCTGATCGGGAAGCTGCAGCGCGTGGATATCCTCGTCAACAACGCTGGCCTCAACGTCGCAGGTCACGGGCGCCGCTTGGAGAACCTGACGCCCGAGGACTTCGACTCCGTCCTTCGCGTCAACCTGACGGGCCAGTACAACATGTTCCACGCGGCGTTCGAGCCGATGCGCAAGCAGCAGGACGGGCTCATCATCAATGTCATCTCGACCGCGGCGAAGAACCCGTCCGGCGTCGCGGGCATGGCCTACCAGACGGCAAAGTTCGGGATGATGGGATTCGGAGTCTCGCTTGTCAAGGAGGCCTGGAAGTTCGGGATCCGGACCTGCAACATCTTCCCGGACGAAACCAACACGCCCATCATGCTGAAGCGGCCGGTCAAGTATTCGGACGAGGAGCTTGCCCGGATCATGCAGCCCGACGACCTCGCCGATGCGATGAAGTTCGTTGCGGCGCTCCATCCTCGGACGTCAGTTACGGAGCTGGTGATGTACCCGACGTTTCCCAAGAGCTACTCGCCGGCGGAGACGGGTCTGCCGGACTGAGGCGACAATGGCCCAGCCTCAAGGCTGGCCCGCCATCGCCAGCGCTACCAGCGCGCCCGCAGCGTCTCAGCGGGCGTGCGTACCTGCGAAGAGACACGACGAGGCCGCCCAACCCCTGACAGCCACGCCCTTGCGCTCGAGGCCCGCCCCCGCGCCGCCGTCCCGCACCCCTGGACCTGGGCGGCGTTGATGCCCCGCGTGTTCGACCTCGATGTCCTGGCCTGTCCCCGCTGTGGCGGCCGGCTGCGCGTCATCGCCACTGTCCAGGATCCCCGCGCCGTGCAGGCCATTTCTCGCCCACCTGGCCCGCGCCGGCGCCCCCGCGTCGCCTGGCCCGGCCCCTCCCACTTCGGCCGCGATCGGATAGACTCCCCGCTCACTCAGACCCTCGAAGCCTCCCTCTCGCTGCCCCTGCGCCCGCGCCTTGACCGCGAGACTGCGGCGGCGCCGGATAGCTCGGGGCCAGCGGGCGATCGCCATAGCGACCCTTGCCTTCGCCCCCTCGACCGAGCCGTTCCCTGTCCGCCGCCGGGGCTCACGGGGAAGGCCCGACCTGGGCGAACGCCCGCCGCCCCCCGCGGAGGTGGCGTTAATCGTTCCTATGCGCCTCGCGCGATCAGAAACAACCCTGCCCCGACGACGAAGGCCCCGATGGCTCGCGCGACGCGCTCACCGGCCGGTGCGAGACGTTCGACGGTGATGGCTGCCGCCACGACAGCCATCGCGCGAAGGTCCATGACCCCGATGACCAGGAGGATCGCCATCAGACCGGCACAGCAGTGGCTGCAGTGGAGGCCGAGGCGGAGGCCGTGTCGCCAGGCCGTGCCGGCGTCGGCCGGCAGCGTACGGCCGCGCCCGGGTGCCTCCCGGCAGCAGGCAAGGTGACGCGCCTTCCACG
>WNGF01001032.1_pt1 | contig 40931 bp, 36 predicted proteins | sample 5400641 | NCBI WGS metagenome assembly WNGF01 (sample SAMN13153371, study PRJNA577476) | soil metagenome | isolation source: 80 cm soil or saprolite under grassland replicate 2 | place: USA:California | collected 2016-06-15 | reverse complement strand
CGGGGGGTGCGTCCCGCATGACCATTGTCGCGATCGAGCGTCCGCTCGATCGCCCCGGCAAAGAGGGGGGATCGGGGGGGTGCGTCCCGCATGACCATTGTCGCGATCGAGCGTCCGCTCGATCGCCCCGGCAAACAGGGGGGTTCGGGGGGTGCGTCCCGCACCCCCCGATCAAACGATGTAGGTCTTGTCCTGCTGGAGAATGGTGATGCGGCCGCCGTCCAGCCGTGACAGCTCCTCGGCGGTCTCTTCGTAGAACGGCGGCTTGATGTGAAAGATCCAGACGGGCAGGTCGACGGGCAGCTTGTCGAGCTCGCGCTGGATCGTCGAGGGCGTCAGGTGCTTGGAACGCTCGGCCAGGGGAGCGAGGCGGTTCGGGAACGCGCACTCGAGCACCACCGCGCGAAGGCCGCTGAGCCCGCGCATGGCCTTCCACAGGGCGTCCGTCGGTCCCGTGTCGCCGGAGTAGACGAAGCCGTGCGAGCCGTCGTGCACGACGAAGCCCGAGGTCGGGATGCTGTGGCTCACCGACACCGGGGTCACCCAAAGGTCGCCCACCCGCTGCTCCGTGTCCTCGGCCAGCGTGCGGTACCGCACGACCGGCGCCTCGCGGCTGGGAATGGTCGCGAAGTTCGGCCACACGATGTTGTTGAAGACGTGATCCCGCAGCGCGTCCACCACCGGCGCGATCCCCGTGACCGTCACCGATCGTTCCTCGCCGCACGAGGCCAGCGTATCGGTCAGGAAGGTGAGGCCCACGATGTGATCGAGGTGGGTGTGCGAGACGATCGCGTGCTCGATGGCCATCTGCTCGGGGACAGTAAGGGCACCCGCGACGGTGCCGGCGTCGATGAGCACGTGGTCGTTGACGAGGAACGCCGAGGGCCGCTGGCTGACACCTTCGCTGCCAAAGGCGCCGAGCACGCGAAGTTTCATTGAGGCCGGATAGTAGCACACATCACCTGGGCGGACCCGATGGCACCCGCGACCATTCCTGTCACCGCCGGCGGCGGCGCCGGCCGATCGAAGTGGCCCAAACTTGCTGGCCCCCGGTGCCTGTGTTAGAACACGCCCATGACCCTGTTTCCCCTGCGATGCTTCGCATGACCGCGGAAGATTTCGATTATCCGACGATGGCGCGCGCCCTGATCCTCGGCGACAAGGACACCGTCGCCCGCAAGACCCAGGAGGGCCTCGGGCTCGCGATGGATCCCAAGGATCTCATCTTCAAGGGGCTGATCCCGGGGATGGATGTCGTCGGTGAGAAGTTCCGTCGCAACGAGTACTACGTGCCCCAGGTGCTCCTGTCCGCGCGCGCGATGTACGCCGGGCTCGATCTCCTCAAGCCGCTGATCACGGCGGCGGCGCGTCCGGACGACAACCTCGGCGTGGTCGTCATCGGTACCGCGCAGGGCGATCTGCACGACATCGGCAAGAATCTCGTGGCCATGATGCTGGAGGGCGCGGGGTTCAAGGTCATCAACCTGGGGCGTGACGTGGCCCCCGAGAAGTTCGTCGCCGCGGTGACGGAGCACGACGCCAACATCGTCGGCATCTCGGCGCTCATGACCACGACCATGCCGGGGATGAAGCGGACGATCGACGCCCTCGTGAAAGCCGGTCTCCGCGACCGCGTCAAGGTGATGATCGGCGGGGCGCCGGTGAGCCAGGCCTTCGCCGACGAGATCGGCGCGGACGGCTATGCCAGGGACTCGACGCAGGCGGTGGTGAAGGCCAAGGTGCTGGTCGGCCCCAAGGCGAAGGTCGCCTCGTGAGAGCGCGGGGCTGGGAGGTCGTCGAGCGGGCGCGGGCGGGCGAGACCCTCGTCTTCGACGGTGGGTACGGCACGATGCTCTTCGCCGCCGGCCTGCTCAACGGCGCGTGCCCGGAGCTCTGGAACGACACCCATCACGAGGTCGTCGCCGCGATCCACAAGGGATACTTCGACGCCGGCAGTCAGATCGTCGAGACCAACACCTTCGGCGGCAGCCGTCTGAAGCTCGACGAGTACCGGCTCGGCGACCGCACCCGCGAGCTCAACGTCAAGGGCGCGCGGCTGGCGCGCGCGGTGACGCCCGCCGGCGGCTATGTCGCGGGCTCGATCGGCCCCACGAGCCGCCTGCCGCTCGATTACGCGCTCGACGCCGGCGTCACCGACGAGGACTACGAGGCCACCTTCCGGGAGCAGGCCGAGGCGCTCGCCGAGGGCGGCGTCGATCTCTTCGCGGTGGAGACGATGATGTTTCCGCAGGAGGCCACCGCGGCCATCCGCGGATGCAAGGCCGTGGCGGACCTGCCGGTGATGGCCACCATGTTCTTCCAGTACGAGGAAGGCCACGACCGCGACCGCACCATGTGGGGCGAGAGTCCGGCCGAGGTGGCCAAGAACCTGCTGGCCGCCGGCGCCGACGTGGTGGGTATGAACTGCGGGCGCGGCCCGGATCGCGCGATCGTCATCATCCGCGAGATGCGCGCCGTCACCGACGCGCCGCTCGTGGCCTATCCCAACGCCGGCCTGCCGGTCACCACGGGCGATACCGTCACGTACGAGCTCGGACCCGAGGAGATGGCCCGCGAGTACCCGGCGCTCCTGGAGGCGGGCTGCAACATCGTCGGGGCCTGCTGCGGCTCCAACGCGGAGCACATCAAGCACATCTCGGAGATCGTGCGACGCCGCAGGATGTGAGCCGGGCGCGGCCGCCGTTCGAGCCGCAGCTCCTCTCCGACATCCCCCTCGCCGTCGATCCCGACGAGGTCCTGCGCTTTCAGGGCTACAAGCGCGGCGTCGACGTCCCCGGTCCCGACGTCCGCGCCCTCCTCGAGGAGGCGTCCGCGCTGGGCCACGCCCTCATGGAGCCCCGGGCCGTCGTCCGGTGGGCGTCGGTCCGGAGCCAGACCGCCGACAGCCTCACCCTCGACGACGTCACGTTCACCATCCCCGGCATCACGCGGTCGTGGGCGGCGGTGACCGACGTGGCCGGCGCCGTCGTGACCATCGGCGATGCGCTCGAGCGGCGGGTGGCCGAGCTGTGGGAGGCGCGCGAGCTGCCGCTCGCGGCCATGCTCGACAGCGTCGGCTCCGGCGCCGTCGAGAGCCTCGCCGAGCACGTCAACGACGTCCTGTGCCAGCAGGGGATCGCGCGCGGCGTGAAGGTGACCAACCGCATCAGCCCGGGCTATGGCGATTGGGACGTGCGCGAGCAACCGCTCATGTTCCGTCTCGTGTCCGGCGCGCCGCTCGGCGTGCGGCTGAACGACGCGTGCTTCATGACACCCGAGAAGACCATCACCCTGCTCGCCGGCGCCGGCCCCCACGCGCGCGTGGACCACTACTTCAGCCAGTGCGGGCGCTGCTGGATGCCCGGCTGCGCGTACCGCCGCGCCCCGGCCCGCGGCACGGTCCATGGGTGATGCCGACGTCACGGCTGCCCTGGCCGCTGGTGGGCCAGCTGCTCCTCGTCGCCGGCGGCGTGTGGCTGTTCATCCGGACGTGGCAGATCTGGATCCTCGTCTTCACCGCGCTGATCGTGGCCGCCGCGATGCTGCCGGCGGCCCGGCGCGCCCAGCGCCATCGGATTCCGCGCGGGCTGACCGTCCTCGGGATCTATCTGCTGGCCGCCGCCGTGCTGAGCCTCATGGGCCGTCTCCTGTGGCCCGCGCTCAGTCAACAGTGGGGCCAGTTCATGGAGCAGCTGCCGCGCCTCGTCGACAACGTCCGCAAGTGGCTGGGGACGTTCGACGTCTGGATCGGCCAGTGGGGCGCCTCGCTGCCCGTGCCGAATCCGGGCGACGTGCAGTTGCTCGCCGCCGCGCTGTTCGCCAATACCCTGACCGTCACCGCGGGCGCCGTCGGCGCCGTGTTCGGGCTCATCGCCGTCCTCGTCATCGCGGCCTACTTCGTGATGGACGCCGAGGATCTCGGCCGGGGCCTGCTCGCCCTCGTCCCTCCCGAGTACCGCGCCTCGGTGGCCGCCCTCGGAGAGCCCGTGCTCGAGCGCATCGGCGGCTACATCCGCGGGCAGATCCTCTCGAGTCTCTGCGTGGGAGCGCTGCTGGCCGCGGGCTTGACCATCCTCGGAGTCCGGTACGCGCTGCTCATCGGGGCCCTGGCCGCCGTGCTCAACATCGTGCCCTTCGTCGGGGCCCTCGTCGCCGCGGTGCTGGCCGTGCTCACCGCGCTGAACGAATCGCTCGGGCTGGCGGTCGCCACGGCCGCCCTGTTCACGGGGACGAGCCTGCTCGAGGGAAAGTTCCTGGCGCCCCACTTCGTGGGACGCGCGACCGGCCTGCATCCGCTGCCCGTCCTCGTGGCCTTGCTCATCGGGGTCCACCTCGCCGGTCTCATCGGCGCGCTCGTCTCCGTGCCGCTCCTCGCCGCGATCTGGGAGGTCGCGCGGCGGCTGTACGTCACGCCCCGGCGCGTCTCGACGTGACGCCGTCGCTCGGCGCTGGTAGGATGCGTCCGTGAGGCCCGCCAACGTCCTGCTGGTCGGGTTCATGGGGGCCGGCAAGTCGATCTGCGGCCGTGTCCTGGCCCGCCGTCTCGGCCGTTGCTTCGTGGAGACCGACGACATGATCGTGGCGCATGACGGGCGCTCGATTTCCGAGATCTTCGCCGCGGAGGGAGAAGAGCGCTTCCGGCAGCTCGAGGCCGAGGCGGTCGACAGCCTGGGCATGAAGACGGACCACGTCATCGCGACCGGCGGCGGGCTGCCCTGCCACGAGGGACGCATGGAGGTCCTCAAATCCCTGGGCACCGTCGTGTGGCTCGATGGCGACTTCCGCGAGCTCTACGAGCGCGCCCGCCGGGGCGGCGAGCGGCCGATGCTGCAGGGCCGGTCCGCCGCCGAGGTGGAGGCGCTGTACCGGCAGCGCACGCCCTACTACCGGCAGGCCCATCTCACGATCGACACGACCGGGCTCGGCATCGACGAGGTCGTCGGGCGCCTGGTCCGCGCGCTGCGTGACGCCCATGCCGCACGCGTGTGATCGTCGTCTCGCGGACGGCCCGCCGCTCCGCGGCGACGGCGTCGCGGAGGTGCCCGATGTCCGCCGGTGACACGGGCGCGCTGACCGCGCTCGGCGCGCGTGAGGCCGCCGGGCGAATCCGCGACGGAAAGATCTCGCCCGTCGATCTCGTGGACGCCTGTCTCGACCGCATCCACGCGCTCGATGGTCGGCTGTCGGCGTGGGCATACGTGGACGACGACGGTGCGCGGGCGACGGCCAGCGCGCTCGCCGCCGAGGCCACGGAGGGGCGCATCCGCGGACCGCTGCACGGCGTTCCCGTCGCGATCAAGGACATCATTCACGTGGCCGGCATGCCCACCACCGCCGGGGCCAGGGCCTGGGCCCACACACGGCCGACGGGCGACGCCCCCGTGGTGAGCCGTCTCCGCGCCGCCGGCGCCGTCATTCTCGGCAAGACACACACGACGGAGTTCGCGTATCGGGATCCCGCACCCACTCGCAATCCGTGGAACCTCGGGCACACGCCCGGCGGCTCCTCCGCGGGCTCCGGCGCCGCCGTCGCGGCGCGCATGGTGCCGCTGGCGCTCGGCACGCAGACCGTGGGATCCATCCTGCGGCCCGCGGCGTACTGCGGGGTCGTCGGGTTCAAGGCGACACACGGGTTGACGCCGACGGAGGACGTCGTCCCCCTCGCGTGGTCGCTCGACCACGTCGGCGTGCTCACGCGCTCCGTGGACGACGCCGCGCTCGGTCTCGGCGTGCTGGCGCGTCGCGAGCTGACGGCGGCGCCGCGCGGGGCCCCGACCATCGCCGTGGTGCCGCAGCTCCTCGAGCGCGCCCAGCCGGAGACGGCCGCGCACGTGCGTGCCGTGGCCGAGGCCTGCGCGCGCGCGGGCGCGCGCATCGTCGAGGTCGTGTTGCCCGCGTCGTTCGCGCAGCTGCACGAGATGGGGCTGCGGGTGCTGGAGGCGGAGACGGCGACGTACCATGCGGCCGACTTTCCTCGGCACGCCGCGGAGTATGGCCCGGGGATCCGGGCCGCCATCGAGGCCGGGCTGCAGCAGTCTGCCGTCGAGTACGTGCGGGCCAACCGCGCTCGCCTCGAATTCAGGGAGGCGGTCATGCCGCTGCTCGAGGCGCACGACGCGCTGCTCAGCCCCACGGCTCCGAGCACGGCGCCCGCCGGGCTCGCCTCGACAGGCGACGCATGGTTCTGCGCGCCGTGGAGCTCGGCCGGCGTTCCGGCCCTCAGCCTGCCGAGTGGGCTGGCCCCCTCCGGACTTCCCCACGCCGTCCAGCTGGTAGGAGCGGCCGGCCGCGAGACTCCGCTGCTCGGCACCGCCGCCTGGTGCGAGTCCATCCTAGCCTTCACCGCCGCGCCGGCGATCTAGTCCCGCTCGTCCTCACATGTCGGAACACCCGAGTTCGAGCGCCGGCTTCGCCGGCGCAATCCTGTCTCCGGGGGGAGGCAGGGAGGAGCGCGCGACAGCGCGCGACGACCGTCGGAAGGGGGGCGAAGCCCCCCTCCGAGTTTTATGTTCGACGTGAAGATCGAGGGGGCCACCGTCGTCGATGGCACCGGCACGGCCGGTGGGCGGACCGACGTCGGTATCCGCGACGAGGCGATCGTGGCGCTCGGCGATCTCCACCGTGAGCCCGCCGGTCGCACGCTGACGGCGTCCGGCAAGGTCGTGGCGCCCGGCTTCATCGACATGCATTCGCATTCGGATTGGTCGCTGTGGGCCAATCGGCGCGCGGAGTCGAAGATCCGCCAGGGCGTGACGACGGAAGTCGTCGGCAACTGCGGCTTCTCGCCCGCCCCCGTCGCCACCGACTACCTCGACGACATGCGAGGGTTCGCGATCGCTCGTCCGCGCGCCCTCGATTTCCACTGGCGCTCCGTCGAGGAGTACCTCGATGCGCTCGACGCCGATGGCACGGCGCTCAACGTCGTCCAGCTCATCGGGCACGGCGCGCTCCGCATCGCCGCCATGGGCTTCGCGCGCCGCCCGCCCTCCGCCGCCGAGCTGCACACCATGCAGCAGCTACTGGCCGCGGGGATGGAAGCGGGCGCGTGGGGGCTGTCGACGGGGCTCATCTATGCCCCGGGGTCGTATGCGACGACGGAAGAGATCGTGGCGCTCGCCCGCGTCGCCGCGCGCCATCGGGGAATCTACGCGAGCCACATCCGGGGCGAGGGCGGCACCCTGCTGGAAGCGGTCGCCGAGGCCATTCATGTCGGGCGCGAGGCGGACATGCCGGTCCAGGTGAGCCACATCAAGGCCGCCGGTCGGCCGAACTGGGGCAGGGTTCCCGACGCGCTCGCGCTCATCGATACCGCCGCCGCCGAGGGACTCGACGTCATGGCGGACGCGTATCCGTACACCGCATCCAGCACGTTCTTGCGCGCGCTCTTGCCGCCGTGGGCGCTCGAGGGCGGCATCGCGGCGATGAAGCGGCGCCTGGCCGACGCCGACACGCGCGGCCGCATCCGTGAAGAGCTCACGGTGTCGCCCACCGGTCAGAGCCTGATCGACCGCGTGGGCTGGGACAACGTCCTGATCGCCTCCTGTCCACGTCGGCCGGATGCCGAGGGTCGCCGGCTCTCCGAGCTGGCGGCGGCCGGCGCGGGGGAGGCCTTCGACGTCCTCGTCGAGCTGCTCGCGGCCGACGACGGGCAGGCGCACGTCATCACGTTCCAGCTCGACGAGGGTGACGTCCGCCGGGCGCTCACGCATCCCCGGGTGATGATCGGATCCGACGGCTCTTCGCTCGCGCCCTACGGGGAGCTCGGCGGAGGCCATCCTCATCCCCGCAGCTACGGGACCTTTCCCCGGGTGCTCGGGCAGTATGTCCGCGATCTGCGCCTGCTCTCGCTGCCGCAGGCCATCCACAAGATGACGGAACTGCCGGCACGACGCCTCGGACTTCGCGACCGGGGCGTCATCCGGGTGGGCGCCAAGGCGGACCTCGTGGTGCTCGACCCGCGGACGGTCGCCGACGCCGCCACCTATGAGGCACCGCACCGCTACCCGCTCGGGGTCGAGCACGTGCTCGTGAACGGGCGGTTCGTCATCCGCGAGGGCCAGCACACCGGCAGCCTCCCGGGTAAACTGCTGCGTAACCTGTGATGCCGAGTGCCGCCTCCTTCGGGGCTGTCGTTGCCGACCTCCTGACGCCGCTCGACGCCTCGCCGGCGCTCGAGGACAGGCTGGCGCGGGCGCTGTGGCGACTGGTCAAGCTCGCAGGGGCGCGCGCGGGCGCCCTCGTCTTCCTCCCCCGTCGTCAGCCCCCCGTGACCGCCATCGTCGGAGAGACCCGTGCCCTCCGGGGCTGGCTGTCGGAGGCCGCGGTCGCTCCGCCCCCGCGGGCGCCGCGCGTGCGGCCGTTGACCCGCCGGAGCGGTCGCGGGCGTGCCGTGCTGCTCGAGGCACCGCTCGGGCCGCCGCGCGCTGTCGTCGGCGTGGTGGCCCTCGTGGGGCCGCCGCGCCTGGCGAGCGGGGTCCTGCCCGCGGCGTTCCTGCGGGAGCTCGGAACCGCGATCGAGCGGGTGTGGCAGCTCCACGAGCGGACACTGCGGATGTCCGTGATCGCGGAGATCACCCGCCTCGGGGCGGGCAGCGAGTCACGGGACGACGTCTTCCGCGCCTTCGCCGAGGGCGCCGCGCGACTCGTCCGCTTCGACTCGATCGGCGTGTCACTGCTCGATCCCGAGCGGGATGAGTTCGAGGTCCTCGATCTGCCGGCGCGCTCGATCGACCGGGGCCCCCCACGCGATACGACGATGCGGCTCGAGGGTACGCTGCTCCAGCGCGTCGTCGAGACCGGAGTCGCCCTGCGGATCGACGACACCGGGGATCCCGACGTCCCCGCCGCCAGCCGCGAGGCATTCGGCTCGCGCGGCTACCGCGCCGCCCTGCTCGTTCCCCTCACCTCACGGGGCCGCGTGTTCGGCGCGGTGACGGTGGTGGCCCGCGATCCGGAGGCCTTCGATGCTCGCGACCTCGAGGCCCTGCTCGAGCTCTCCGGCCCCCTGGCCTCGGGGATCGAGCAGCGGCGCCTCTTGGAGGAAGGCCGACGCCGGACCGAAGAGCTGGCCGCACTCTATCGCACCAGTCGCTTGATCACGGCCCGGCTCGAGCCGGCGGCCGTGCTCGAGGGCATCAGTCGCTCGGTGACTGCGCTCATCGGCAGCACCGGGTGCGGCATCGGGCTGCTCGACGAGGAGCGGCGGCATCTGGTCCACGCCGCCGCCCACGGCTTCAGGACCGACGCCTGGCAGGCGCTCTCGGTCCCCCTCGGTGAAGGGCTCATCGGACGGTGCGCCGAGAGCGGGCAGCCCATCCGGGTGGACGACATCCGGCTCGATCCCCGCTCGGCGCGGCGTGACGTCGACGAGGAGGAGGGCATTCGCTCGATGCTGTGCGTGCCGCTCACGGTCGGCGGTGGTCTCATCGGCGTCCTCTCCGCCTTTTCCACCCGGCCGGCGGTGTTCACGGCGCATCACCAGGAGCTGCTGGAGGCCTTCGCCGAGCAGGCCGGGATCGCCATCCACAATGCGCAGCTCTTCGAGCAGAGCGTTCGACGGGCGCGGGAGACCCGGGCGCTCGTGGAGGCGGGACGCGCCGTCACCGCGAGCCTGGACGTCGACCGCACGATCCGCGTCATCCTGCAGGAGGCGCGCACGGTCCTGGGCGTCGAGTCGTGCGGGTTGATGACGATCGACGCCGCCACCGGCGATCTCGTCTCGGCGGCGAGCCTCGACCTGCCGCAGGAGATGATCACGCAGATCCGGCTGCGGGTGGGTGAGGGCGTGGCCGGGCAGGCCGTCGCGGAGCAGCGGCCCGTCCAGCGCTCCGATCTCTTCGACGACCCGAGCGGCCCGTATGCCCATCTGCGTCGGGTGAGCGGCTTTCGCTCGATGCTGTCGGTGCCGCTGATGGTCGGGGCCCGAGCGATCGGCGCGCTCAATGTCTTCCGCCGCGACGTGCACCGGTTCTCGGGCACGGAGGAGGAGCTGCTCGTCGCCCTCGCCGATCAGGCCGCGATCGCCCTCGAGCATGCGCGGCTGTACACGGAGCTGGAGGCGATGGTCACCGAGCGGACCCGCGAGCTGGACGAGCAGAAGCGCTTCGTCGAGGTGGTCCTGGAGACGCTGCCGCTCGGCGTCTTCGTCCTCGACGGCGCCCTGACGGTCGTCCGCGCCAACCGCGAAGGCGCGCGCGTCATCGGCAGCGCGGGCGATGGCGGCTCTCCCTTCGTCGACCTGGTGCCGGAGGAGCGGGCGGAGGCCATCGGCGATTTTCTCCGCGGCGTGCTCGCCTCGCGCGCCGTGCGCACGCTCGAGACGACGATGGCGGTCGCCGCGGAGATCAAGACGTTCCGGCTGACGGCCGCCCCCGTGGCCGTGCACCACGTGGTCCTCCTCGTGGAGGACGTGACGCGCGCCAAGCGCCTCGAGCAGCAGATGCTGCTGACCGAGCGGCTGACGACGGCCGGCCGGCTCGCTGCCGGCGTCGCGCACGAGCTCAACAACCCGCTGGCGACCATCGCGGGCTGTGCCGAGGCGCTGCTCGCACGGACCCGGGAGGAGGCCCTGGGGGACATGCCGGGGATCGACGACTTCCGCCATTACCTCGGACTCATCGAGGAGGAGGCGTACCGCTGCAAGGAGATCACCGGCAGTCTTCTGCAGTTCGTTCGCGAGCCGGGCAGCCGTCGCGCTCCCACCGATCTGAATGCGCTGATCGTGAAGACGCTCGAGCTGCTCGCGCGGCAATTGCGGTTCGTCGGCCGCCGCTTCGTGACCGAGCTGGAACCCGCCTTGCCGCCCGTGACCGTGAACGAGGGCCAGCTGCGGCAGGTGTTTCTCGGTCTGGCGGCCAACGGCCTGGAAGCGATGGGCGCGGACGGCGCGCTCACAGTTCGCTCCCGCCGCGCGGGTGAGGAGATCGAGGTCGAGTTCGAGGACCAGGGGGCCGGGATCCCCGACGAGGCGCTGCCCCGGATCTTCGACCCGTTCTTCACCACCAAGCCGCCCGGGCAGGGGACCGGCCTCGGGCTCGCCATTGCCCAGGGGATCGTGACCGACCACGGCGGTCGGATCCAGGTGACGTCACGGCCCGGCAAGGGCAGCCTCTTTCGCGTGGTCCTGCCCGCATGACGCGCACGATCCGCGTCCTCGTGGCGGACGACGAGAAGAATCTCCGCGAGCTGCTCGTGCGAGAGCTCGGCCGCAAGGGTCACGACGTCGAGGGCGTGGCGGACGGCGAGGCGGCACTCGAGCGGCTGGCCGACGGCGGATACGACGTCGTCGTCCTCGACATGAAGATGCCGCGGCGCGAGGGCATCGAGGTGCTGCGCGAGCTCGCGGCCACGCCGGAGCCGCCGCAGGTCATCGTCATGACGGGCTTCCAGGAAGTCGGCACGGCCGTCGAGGCCATGAAGCTCGGCGCCTACGACTACCTGACCAAGCCGGCGAAGATCGAGGAGCTCGACATCCTGATCCGCAAGGCGGCCGAGAAGGGCCAGCTCCTCCGCGACAACGTCGCGCTGCGCGCCCATGCCCCGGGCGCGGCGCCCTTCGGCGACATCCTCACGCGGAGCCCCCGCATGCAGGACGTGCTGCGGATGATCGAGCGCGTGGCCCCGACGGACTCCGCCGTGCTCATCCTCGGCGAGAGCGGCACGGGCAAGGAGCTGGTGGCCCGGGCGCTGCACGAGCGCTCACCGCGCGCGCCGCGGCCCTTCGTGCCCATTCACTGCGGCGCCCTGCCCCGTGAGGTCCTCGAATCGGAGCTGTTCGGCCACGAAAAGGGCGCGTTCACGGGGGCGGTGGCCGCCAAGCCCGGGCTCGTGGAGCTGGCCGACGGCGGCACCCTCCTCCTCGACGAGATCGGGGAGATGGAGCCCGACAGCCAGGTGAAGCTCCTCCGCGCGCTCGAGACGGGGACATTTTTCCGGGTCGGCGGAACCCGTCCCCGGCGCGTCGACGTGCGGATCGTCGCCGCCACCAACCGCGATCTGGCCGAGGCCATGCGGCAAGGGGAGTTCCGTCAGGATCTCTACTACCGGATCAACACGATCGCCATCGCGCTGCCCTCGCTGCGCGATCGGCGCGAGGACATCGCGCTGCTGGCCAAGCACTTCGTCGAGAGCAACGCCGGGTATGGCGTCAGGCGGCTCGGCGCGGCCGCCCTCGCGGCCCTCGAGGGCTACGGCTGGCCCGGCAACGTGCGTGAGCTGCAGCATGCGATCGAGCGCGCGGTGATCCTCGCCAAGGACGACGAGATCCAGCCGGGAGATCTCCCCCCCGAAGTCGTGGGCGGCACGCCACCGCCCACGTCCGCGCCCGCCGGCGGCAGCCTCGAGGGGATGGAGCGCCAGCACATCGTCTCGATCCTGCGCCAGGTCGGTGGCCATCGCGGCAAGGCGGCCGCACTGCTGGAGATCGATCCGAAGACCCTGTATCGGAAGATTCTCGCCTACCGCATCGTGCCCGCGGAGGTCCGCTAGAGCCGGTAGAGCCGGCGGACGCTGCGGTTGTATTGCCGGTGGCAGTGCGCGCACCGCAACCACCGGAGCGACCAGCTGCGGCGCACGATCGTGCCGCAATGGGGACAGCGCTGAAACCGGTGCCACACGAGCACGGCGAGGAGGATCACCGCGACAGCGGCCACGAGTGGCGCTGAAGGATGATCCAGCAGCGTGAGGGCCCGCGCCCACGAGTCCGGCAGCCTCACGGCGCGCTCATGTCCACGTCTCGAGATGGCGTCGTTCGACGGCACACAGCACGTCGTCATCGAGGATGGGCGAACCACGACGTGATTGTCAACACGTCAGACGCTTCGATGGGCGCGACCCGCTCGCGGATGCGCGCGCGAATTAACGCATGTCTAACGAGAGGGTCGGGCGCGGTGCGGTTCGGTTCGGGCGTTGTGCCCGAGGCGCGTGGCGATGGCCGACGCGCTCGTCGAGCTTTTCGATGATTTCACGCCGTCGCGGGTGTGGCACCGTCGTTGCTCATCTCGACGTGGACCCGCCCGGCGGACTTCCGCAACTTGGACGAAAGGAACATCGAAAAAGTGAAACGTGTGCTTCTGATCGATCAGGACGCCGCGACGGCGCGGCGGATGGCCCTCCGGTGCCTCGAGAAGGGGGTGGCCGTCGCCATCGCCGAAAACGTATGCGAGGCCGTTCGAACGCTCGCCACGACACCCGTCGCGCTCATCGTCGCCGATATCGGTCGCCTCCGTCTGGCGATCCGTGACCAGGCCGCGCTCTTCGATCGAGTCGCGCCCGGGGTGCCCGTGCTCGTCACCGTCGGGCCCGACGTCGCACTGGAAATCCGAGCCGCTCTGGAGCTCGCCGGCTTCCGGGTGATCCCCTCGCCCGTGGAGCCCGACGACGTGCTCAAGGCGATCGAGGACTGACCCGCGGCCAGCGAAGCCACGTGTCCGGCCCGGGCGGCCACCGGGCCGCCTCGCCCCGCGCTTGCGGCTCGGGGGAGGGCGTGTACACTCGAAAGTGTCTGCCGTGGTGGCCGGACCTCGCCTCCGAGAAAACGCCCTTCCGCGTTCGCGAGGCGTGTACGGTAGCGGAAGAAAGTTCGAGGAGGAATCCTATGGCAGCAAAACTCTACATCGGCGGTCTCTCGTACTCCACGACCAGTGAAGGGCTTCGCGAATTCTTCGCGCAGTGCGGAAACGTGCTGTCGGCGACCGTGATCACCGATCGCTTTTCCGGCCAGTCGCGGGGATTCGGCTTCGTGGAAATGGATTCCAGCGAGGAGGCGAACAACGCGATCTCACAGCTCAACGGGCGCGAGCTCGACGGGCGACGGATCACCGTGGAGATCTCGAACCCACAGGCGCCCCGCACGGGCGGCGGCGGGCGCCCCGGCGGCGGTGGCGGCCGGCCAGGCGGCGGCGGTGGCCGCGAGGGCGGCTACGCCCATCGCCCCTCCAAACCCGTCCGCTGGTAACGACCTCTCGCTGACGGACCACCAAGGGCTCGCCGGAAAATCGGCGAGCCCTTCGTTTTTTCAGTTTCGATCCGGTTCGAGCGCGGGCTTTGCCCGCGCAATCCTCGTCGTTGGGGGGAGGCAGGGAGGAGTGCGCCGTTAGGCGCGCGACGACCATCGGAAGGGGGGCGAAGCCCCCTCCGAGTTAAAACACCCGGTCGTACCGCCCGTATTCGTGCGCGGCGTCCATGAACCAGCGCACGGCCTCAGGATCGGACCGAGGCGGGATCTCGCACGACGTGGACAGGATGAAGCCGGAGTGCCGCGCGGCGGTGTCGATACAGCGCTTGACGTCGGCCCCCATCGCCTCTTTGGTCGTCTTCTCGAACTTCGTCGCGTCGACATTGCCGATGGCGACCGCGCGCCCGCGCGCGATCTGCATGAAGCGATCGAGCTGATCGACGTGGAGCGTCGGGTCACCCTGCTGGTCGAGATCGAACGAGATGGTGGTGAAGCCGCACTGGATCAGGTCCTCGTAGATCGGATACGTCGTTCCGCAGATGTGTGTGGTGACGCCGATCTTCTTGGCCTTGAAATGGTCGACGAGGTCCTTGTGATACGGCGCGATGAACTCGCGGTAGTTGTCGGGCGAGATGAGGCTGATCGAGGCCGTGGGCTCGGAGAACGAGAGCCCGATGCCGGTCTTGGCGATCGCCTCGCCCCAGACCTTGCAGAAATCCGTGGCCACGCGCATGAGATCGTGAATGAACTGCGGGTCCTCGAAGGTGTCGAGCAGCATGGTCTCGGGATTGCGCATGAGCATGGCGATCGTCCACGGGCCCACGGCCACGGCGCCCGTGGCCGCCGGGAGCTTGGCCTTGACGAGCGCCTCGCACTGCTCGAGGAAGCCCGGCAGGCGCGCCGTGCGGTAGGGGTCCGGCATGGGGATCGTGACGAGCTTGGTCTTGTCCTCGGCGAGGACGTGGGCGTCGATCGAGGGCACGACCCAATCCGAGTACTTCACCCGGCAGCCGAAGGCCTCGGCTTCCTTGGCCAGATCGTTGTAGGCGAGCACGACGTCGGGCTGGTAGCGCTCGTAGTAGTTCAGCATCGCCGTGATCGCCTTGGGCACGTTGGTGCAGTACTCCTCGATGCTGAGCCCATCCAGCGTGCCCGCGAACGAGGCCACGATGGGATAGACGGGCACGCGGTCGGCGAAGGAGCGCTTGTAGGCGGCGACCACGCGGTCACGGTTCGAGTACTCGGCCCGTCCCTTTTCCGCCTCCCAGAAGCGATTGACCTCCATGTAGCGCGGCGGCAGCTTGGCCTCGTACTCCATGAACTGCGTGATCGGGTACCGGATGCCACCGGCGTGGGTGCCCTTCAGACCCTCGACGACCTCCTCCATCTGGCTCCAGGGGATCGTGAAGGCCATCTCGTGATCCTGCGTTTGTCCGAAGATCCGATCGCCCGAGCAGGGCAGGATCACCTGCGGCCGGTCCGTGCGCATCGTCGTCACGATCACCTCGGCACAGTCCACGCGTCCGCCGAAGGCGGACGTCAGCTTGCCCCCGCGTTTCCAGAGGGCCGCCTGCGTCAGGCGCATGACCTGAGCGGGGTTGGCGTAGACGCAGACGAGATCCGGCTCGAACGGCGCGCGGTCGAGCGGCGCGACGAGCAGGGCATGATAGCGGCCGGCCGGAAACCGATCGATGGCGGCCTCCGATCGCTGCCCCGCTTCCTTGGTCTCGGTGTACATGCCTTCGCACAACGTGCCGGAGCTGTGCAGGTGCGTCGGCTTCTCGAACCCCATGGCGGCGATCCCGAGCGAGCAAATGCTGTCCTCCCGGGTCAGCGCGATCATCCAGCCGTAGCGGCGCGCCATGTCGATGACCTGGCAGTTCATGCTGAGCTTCTTGAAATCGCGCGCCGGCCGCCGGGCGCGCTCGGGGATCGCCTCGCCGGGGCCGAGCATCCGGATCGCGACGGGAAATGTCTGCGGCCGGATGTAGAAGTGTAATTCCCGGTCGGCGGTCTTGACGTCGATCATCGACATCTCCTTAGATGGGGGCCCCGACATGGCCCCCAAGCCCCCCAACGCTCGTCGCGCCCCGGCGAAGCCGGGGCGCTCCTCGACACCGGCGCCTTCGAGTGAGGGTACTACGCGGGCGACGGCGGCCGCAATGCGCCCGCGGCTCTCCGCAGGAATCTGCGCATCCTGACCACGTCCGTGCGCAGTGACGTCCGGGGGAGGCGATGTCGCCGACCGGATCGTCGCGCCGCCGACGGTACGAGGATTGCCACGCTGATCGGTGTGCGATACCTGATCGCGGCCACCGTCGGCATCCTGATCGGCCAGTGGCTCGCCTTCAGCGCCGTGCCCTCTCCGGCCAACCTCTACAACCTCGGGATGGCCGCGGCCGAACGCCACGACGAGGCCGAAACGCTGCGGATCTGGAGCCGCGCCGTGACGCTCCATCCCGACAACGCCATGTTTCACTACCGGCGGGCCGAGGCGCTGGCGGCCCTCGGTTACCGGCAGTCGGCCGCCGAAGCCTATCGCCTGGCGCTGAGGCTGGAGCCGCCGTACCCCGTCGCGGGTATGGTCCGTGATGGGCTCCGGCGGCTCGAGACCGTGACGCCGAGTGCGGGAGCGTTCGAAACGGTGGTGCCGCTCGAGGAAGCTCGCGGCGTCTGGATCGTGGACGTGGTCCTCAACGGCTCTCGCCCGGCCCGGTTTCTCGTCGACACCGGATCGAGCGTCACGCTCGTGTCGCCCGCGCTGGGAACGACGCTGGGCCTGGCCCGTCTGCCGGTGCATGAGGCGGTGGAGCTGCAGACGCTGTCCGGTCTGACGATGGGATCGGCCGGCCGCCTCGCGTCACTGCAGGTCGGTGGCGCCGAGCTCCGCGACGTCCCCGTCGTCCTCCACGATCCCGGCCCCGGCATCGACGGCATCCTCGGCAACACCGTCCTCGCCCGGTACCGCGTCACCGTCGACGGCGACCGCCGCCTCCTCCACCTCGCAAGCCGATGAAAAGGGCCCATCTGCGTCGTTGGCTCAGTCGGGATCTCCCTGCGGCGTACTCGGAGTACGCCTCACTCGCCCCTCCTTCGCCGCCTAGCATCTGGGCCCTTTTGATCGGCTTGCGGCGCGTTCTCGTTTCCGCGTAGTAGCGCGTTACGGGGTAGAATACCGAGCTATTCGGCGGGGTCCGTCAGTCCCGTCTTTGGAGGCATCATGATCAACGCCCCGAGCGCGAGCTACAGCCAGACCGTCCGGCTGGAGATCACGAATCGGCCCGGCATGCTGGGCAAGGTCACCTCGGCCATCGGCAAGGCGGGTGGCGACATCGGCGCCATCGACCTGGTCGAGGTCGGCAAGAGCACGATGACGCGCGACATCTCGTTCAAGGCCAGCGACGATCGGCACGGTCAGCAGATCGTCGACCGCATCCGTGCCGTATCCGGCGTCAGCGTCATCAACGTGTCCGACCGGACGTTCCTCATGCACCTCGGCGGCAAGATCGAGGTCAAGGGGAAGATCCCGGTCAAGAATCGCGACGACCTGTCGATGGCGTACACGCCGGGTGTCGCGCGGGTCTGCATGGCCATCCACCACGACCCCGAGAAGGCGTACGCGCTGACCATCAAGCACAACACCGTCGCCGTCGTCACCGACGGCTCCGCCGTGCTCGGCCTGGGCGACATCGGTCCCAGCGGCGCCCAGCCGGTGATGGAGGGCAAGGCCCTCATCTTCAAGGACTTCGCGGGTGTCGACGCCTTCCCGCTCTGCCTGGCCACGAAGGATGTGGACGAGATCGTGATGATCGTCAAGGCGATCGCGCCGGTGTTCGGGGGCATCAATCTCGAGGACATCTCGGCGCCCCGCTGCTTCGAGATCGAGGAGCGGCTGCAGCGCGACCTCGACATCCCCGTCTTCCACGACGATCAGCACGGGACGGCCGTCGTCGTCCTCGCCGCCGTCCTCAACGCGCTCAAGGTCGTGAAGAAGAAGCTCCCCGACGCGCGCATCGTCTTCACCGGCGCCGGCGCGTCGGGCATCGCCACGGCCAAGCTGCTCATGAAGGCCGGGGCGCGGCACATCATCGGCTGCGATCGCGCGGGCGCGATCTACAAGGGGCGCAAGGAGAACATGAACTCGATGAAGGAGTGGTTCGCCGAGCACACGAACCCCCGCCGCATCCGCGGCGGCGCCGGCGACGCGCTGGCCGGCGCGGACGTGTTCATCGGTCTCTCCGGCCCGGGCGTCGTGTCGCTCAAGGACATCAAGGCGATGAATCGCGATCCCATCGTCTTCGCGATGGCCAACCCGATCCCGGAGATCCTGCCCGAGGAGGTGGGGGCCCACGTGCGCGTCATGGCGACCGGCCGGTCGGATTACCCGAACCAGATCAACAACTCCTGCTGCTTTCCGGGCTTCTTCCGCGGGATGCTGGACGTGCGCGCCCGCCGCGTGAACGACGAGATGAAGCTCGCGGCGGCCCACGCGATCTCCGGCATCGTGGCCAAGAGCGAGCTGTCCGAGGAGTACATCACGCCCTCGATGTTCGACGCGCGGCTGGTGCCGGCGGTGTCCACCGCCGTGGCCGAGGCCGCCATCAAGACGGGCGTGGCCCGCCGGCGCCCGCGCGGGGCGATGGCATCGCGGGCCGCCGGCGGGTGACGAGCCCGCCCGGGCCGTGAAGGCGAAGGACCTCCTCTCGGCCTGCTTCTTCCTGTTCGGCGCGCTGCTCGTCTGGCCGCTCGTCACGATCGCCAACCGCACGACGCTCGTGGCGGGCGTGCCCGCGCTCGTGCTCTACCTCTTCGTCGTGTGGGCGGCCATCGTCGGCGTGCTGGCGTGGGTGGCGTCGCGCCCGGGGGGTGACGAGCCGTGAACTGGCACTCCGACACCTCGCTCGTCGGGATCCTCCTCGCCTACCTCTCCTTCCTGTTCCTGGTCGCCGCCGTCGCCGAGCGCTTCTCCCGTCGCCTGCAGACGCCGCCGCTCCGGACCGTGACCTACGTGCTCGCCATCTCGGTCTACTGCACGGCGTGGACCTTCTACGGCAGCGTGGGACTCGCGGCCAACCGCGGGCTCGAGTTCCTCACGATCTATCTGGGCCCGGCCCTCGTGGCGCTGCTGTGGCCGACGGTGCTCCGCAAGCTCGTGCGGGTGGCCAAGGAGCAGCGCATCACGACGATCTCGGACTTCATCGCCAGCCGCTACGGCAAGTCCTCGCCGCTCGGCACCCTGGTCGCCGCGCTCGTGGTGTGCGGGATGATCCCGTACATCGCGCTCCAGCTCAAGGCCGTGTCGGTCTCGTTCAAGATGATGATCGGCGGCGACTCCGTGCTCTCGGACTTCGATCCCACGCTGCTGGTGGCGGTGACACTCGGGGTGTTCGGCATCCTCTTCGGGGCGCGCAACCTCGACTTCACCAAGCACCAGACGGGACTCATGACCGCCGTCGCCGTGGAGTCGATCGTCAAGCTCGTGGCCTTCGTCCTCGTCGGGGCCTTCGTCACCTGGGGGCTCTTCGACGGCTTCACCGGGATCTTCGCCCGCATCGCCGCGCATCCGGGGTGGTCGCGCCTGCTCGTCCTCGATGCCCCGCCGGCGGCCTCCTATGCCCGCTGGGGCGCGATGCTGCTGATCTCGATGACCGCCGTCATGCTCCTGCCGCGGCAGTTCCACGTGCTCGTCGTCCAGAACCCGCGCGAGCAGGATGTCCGGACCGCGGCGTGGGCGTTCCCGCTCTACTTGCTGGCCATCAACGTCTTCGTCCTGCCCATCGCCTTCGGGGGCTTGCTCCTGCTGGGCAACGCGAGCGCCGCCGACAGCTTCATCCTGGCCCTGCCGCTCAAGGCCGACGCCCACCTGGTGGCCCTCGCCGTCTTCCTCGGCGGCTTCTCGGCGGCCACGGCCATGATCGTGGTCGACTCGCTGGCGCTGTCGAAGATGATCTCCAACGACATCCTGCTGCCCTTCATCCTGCGCGGCCGTCGCTTCGAGGAGGTGTACTGGGCGAGCCTCAACTCGACGCGGCTCGGCATCCTCGTCGTGGTGACGCTTGGGTACATGTGGGCGCGCATGGAGGCGGGGCAGTTCCTGCTCGTCGAGATGGGCCTCCTGTCGTTCATCGCGGTCACCCAGTGCGCGCCGGCGGCGCTGCTCGGTCTGTACTGGCGTCGCGGCACCCGCAAGGGCGCGTTCGCGGGGATCTCGCTCGGGTTCGCGCTGTGGTTCTACACGTTGATCCTGCCCGCGCTGGTGAGAGAAAGCGTCCTGCCGCGCGCGCTGCTCGACCACGGCCCGTTCGGGGTGACCTGGCTGAGTCCCGTGGCGCTCTTCGGCCTCGCCGGATTCGACACGCTCAGCCATGGCGTCTTCTGGTCGCTCTTCGTCAACCTCGGCGCCTACCTGGTGGTGTCGGTCCTCACCACGCAGGATGCCGACGAGCGGAGCCAGGCGGCCGCGTTCGTCGGCGGTTCCGTGATCGAGCCGAGCCGTACGCCGGCCGTGCTGTCGGTCTCCGAGCTGGAGCGACTGATCCACCTCTATCTGCCCGCCGAGGAGGCCGACGCCATCCTCCGGGAGCTTCTGGAGGGCAGCGCGTCCCGTGAGCTCAGCCTGCCCGAGCTGCTCGATCTCAGGATCCGGGTCGAGCGCGTGCTCACGGCATCGCTGGGCGCCGCCGCGGCGCGCTACATCATCGAGGACCGGTTCACGATCTCGCAGGGCGAGGCGCGCGAGCTGGTCGAGTCGTTCCAGGGCATCCAGCGGTCGCTGCGCAACAGCGAACGGCTGCTCGCGTCGGTCGTCGAGAGCGTGGACGACTGCATCTTCACCACGGACGTCGACGGGCGTCTGATCACCGTCAACGCGGCGGGGAAGCGGCTGCTGGAGCTGACGACGACCGCCGCCGTGGCCCTCACGTACCTGGACATCCTGTCGGATGCCGACCGTCGGCGCGTGGGCCTCGCCATCCAGGGGGCGGTCGCCGAGGGAGGCGGCTGGCGGGGCGTGGTCAGTGGCTTGACGCGGAGCGGGCGACGCTTCCCCGCCCATCTCGCCATCTCCTGCGTCTTCGATCCGCAGCACGCCGTGCTCGGCGCCGTCGGCGTGCTGCGCGATCTGACGGAGCAAGTCGCCACCCAGCAGCGCCTCATCCAGCGCGAGAAGCTGGCCTCCCTGGGAGAGATGGCCGCCGGCGTCGCCCACGAGATCCGCAACCCGCTCGGCGGCATCAAGATGGCGACACGGCTCCTGGCCTCCGGTGAGGTGAGCGGCGACCGCATCCCCCGGGAGATGGCGGAATCGATCCTGTCCGGGATCGCGGAGATCGAATCCATCATCGCGGACCTGCTGGACTACGCGCGGGAGACCCGCCTGGACCGCCAGGAATACCCGCTCGGGCGGATCCTCGGCCCGGTCGTCGAGGGTTGCGTCGCCGACGGCGCGCAGCGTCGCGTGTGCGTCGTCATACGGGAGCTGGACGATGAGCTGGTGGCGAGCGTGGATGGTCCACGACTCCGGCAGGTGTTCGCCAACGTCATGAAGAACGCGCTGGAAGCCACCGAGCGCCGTCCCGCCGGCCGCGTGGAGGCGGCGCTGTACCCGCGGGGGGCGGCGGCGGTCATCGAGGTCAGCGACAACGGCGTGGGCATGGCGCCCGAGCACCGCGACAAGATCTTCCTGCCCTTCTTCACCACCAAGCCCACGGGAACGGGCCTCGGCATGGCCATCGTGAAGAAGATCATGGATCTCCATGGCGGCGAAATCGAGATCGACAGTGTCCCCGGTGAGGGCACGAGCGTCCGACTCATCATCCCCGGCACGGCGGCGAGCGCCCCGTCGCCATCGGGTAGGGAGGCTACGCGATGAAGCGTCGCATTCTGATCGTCGAGGACGACGAAATCTTCCTCCGGCCGCTGCAGCGGACGCTCGAGGTCGCCGGTTACGACGTCGTCGTGACGCCGAGCGGTGAAGAGGCGCTGGACGCGCTGAAGGGCGACGACGTCGACCTCGTCCTGACCGACAAGCGACTGCCCGGCATGGATGGCGTCGATCTGGTGCGCCGGATCCGTGGTGAGCATCCGGACCTCGCCGTGGTCGTCATGACGGCGTACGGCACCATCGAGTCCGCCGTGGAAGCGGTGCGGCTGGGCGCCGCCGACTACCTGGTCAAGCCCCTGGAGTCGGCCGAGCTGCTCATCGTCGTCCGCCACGCCATCGAGTTCCAGGAGCTGCGCGCGGCCAACCGGGCGACCCTGCGCCGGAACCAGGAGCGCTTCACCTTCAAGAACATCCTCACCCAGAGCGACGTCATGCAGGAGGTCTTCGAGCTGCTGCGCTCCGTCGCCGAGCTGGACACCACCGTCCTCATCCACGGCGAGACCGGGGTCGGCAAGGAGCTGCTCGCCCGGTCGATCCACTTCTCGGGTGGCCGGCGAGACAAGCCGTTCGTGGCCGTGAACTGCGCGGCCATCCCCGCTGAGCTGTTCGAGTCGGAGCTGTTCGGGTTCCGCAAGGGCTCGTTCACGAGCGCCAGCGAGAGTCGGCGCGGCCAGTTCCAGATGGCGAACGGGGGAACCCTCCTGCTCGACGAGATCGGCGAGATGCCGCTCGCGCTGCAGTCGAAGCTCCTCCGGGTCATCGAGGAAAAGCGCGTCACCCCCATCGGGTCCGACCGCCCGCTGGAGATCGACGTGCGCTTCATCGCCACCACCAACAAGGATCTCCAGGTCGAAGTCGAGCGCGGGACGTTCCGCCGTGATCTCTTCTATCGACTGTCGGTCATGCCGATCCGGGTGCCGCCCCTGCGCGAGCGCGCCGGCGACATCCCGCTGCTCGCCCAGCACTTCCTCGAGGTGAGCGCGCGACGCTCGAAGAAGGCGGTGCCGCGGATCGCCCCCGCGGCCATGCAGGCGCTCTGCGGCTACGCGTGGCCCGGCAACGTCCGCGAGCTGGAGAACGTGATCGAGCGCGCGGTGATCGTCACCAAGAGCGACGTCATCGCCGACGTCGAGCGCTTTCTCAGCAGCGAGGCCGAGCGACCGAAGGTCGATCTCTCCCTCCCCTTCCGCGACGCCAAGGCCCACGTGGTGGAGGACTTCGAGCGGGCCTACATCGCCGGGGTGCTCGACCTGCACGGCGGAAAGCTCACGGCGGCGGCCAAGCACGCCGACATGGACCCGAAGAACTTCTCGGAGAAGCTCACGCGTTACAGCCTGCGCAAGCCGCACGGTAGCGATGCCGCGGAGGAGGCGCGCCGCCCCGAAGATCCGGCCTGATGCTCGCCTGAGCCGCGCAGCGCGTTAAGGCGTCGGTCCCAACCCCGTTGGTACCGCCACCGGTCCGGGTCACTACGGCTCTCACGTACTACCCGCTCTACAGCGCGCTCGGTACGTATGCCAATCCCGGCAGCGTCAACTACCCGATGGCGATCCTCATCGTCGTGATCCTGGTCAACTACGTGGGCATGACCTACGGGCCGATCGGGGCGTTCCTTGCCGAGTTCTTCCCGAGCCGCATCCGTTACACGTCGGTGTCGGTGCCCTATCACATCGGTAACGGCTGGGGCGGCGGCCTGGTCTCGATCGTCACGACCTCGATGTACCTCGCCACGGACAGCGTGGGCTATGCGCTGATCTATCCCATCGTGGTCCCGGCGGTCATGTTCCTGATCGCGGTCTTCGTCATGCCGGAGACGCGCAAGCACAGCATCTGGGAGGAAGGCGCGATCGAGGCGAGTCGAGCGCGCGCGTAAACTGAGACGCGATCGCGCGTAGCGTCAAGGTGTCGACACCAAGATTTCTTGGTGTCGACACCAAAGTCGTCGCCATGCCTCCGTGACAATCTCGTGGGGAATCATCGAGTTGGGGTGCTAACACGCTTGGCATGGAACATGTCACTGTTGCGCCGCCAGTGAAAGCCCGACCACTGACCCTCCTGGTCCTATGCTACGTGTCGCTCGACCTGTCCAGTCCCTTCGTCCCGGGTGCCTTCAACTTCAATGCTGACGAATCGATCGATGGCGTCCAACGCCATCGCGAGACCCCGGCGCGGCGGCTGCCGACGGCACCCACGCCGCCGGTGCCGCCGGCGCCTGACCTCGGCTCGGTGAGACACACGTCCGGTGCCGTCGCTCGAACCGGGCGCGTGCCGGGCACGGTGTACGAGTGGCTGGTCGACGTCAGGCGTGCGCACGCGCCCGTGCCCGAAGTCTCCTCGCTCATCGACGACCACTAACCGGCCCTTTCGCCTCTCCACGATCGCCGTCCACCGGACATCGCTGTCCGGCCGGCGACTCGCACCGACGCGACATCTCCAGCGTCCTCGCGCCCGCGAGCGGGCGAGGGACGGGCACCCATGGGAGGGTGAGCGAATGGCCGATCTGACCGAACGGCAGAAGGAAGAGTACTGGCGGTACAACGTCAAGCTCACCACGATCCTGCTCGTGATCTGGTTCGTGGTGACGTTCTTGATCTCGGGAATCTGGGCGGGCTACCTCAATCACATCACGATCCTGGGTTTCCCGCTCGGCTACTACATGGCGGCCCAGGGTTCGCTGGCGATCTTCGTCATCGAGATCGCGGTGTACGCCCGCCTCATGAACAAGAAGGACGACGAGTACGGCATCCGCGAGGAGGGCTAACCACGCCATGTTGAGCCTCGACAAGATCTTCGGCATCTACACGGTGCTGTTTCTCGGCGTCACCATTCTCATTGGCATCGGCGAATGGATGGGTCTGTTCAGCAACCAGATGATCGGCTGGCTGTTCATGGCCATGTCACTCGCGATCTACGTCGTCATCGGCGTGCTCACACGGACGTCGAACCCCGACCAGTACTACGTGGCGGGCCGGAACGTCCCCGCGTTCTACAACGGCATGGCGACCGGCTCGGACTGGATGTCGGCGGCCTCGTTCATCTCGATGGCAGGCGCGCTGTCGGTGCAGGGCTTCTCGGGTCTCGCCTACGTCATGGGCTGGACGGGTGGCTACCTGTTGCTGGCCGTCTTCCTCGGGCCCTACCTGCGCCAGTTCGGCGCCTACACCATCCCCGACTTCCTGGGCGCTCGCTACGGCGGCAACGTGGCGCGCGTCATCGGGGTGGTCGCGGCCATCGCGTGCTCGCTGATGTACCTGATCGCCCAGGTCACGGGCGTGGGCTTCATCGTGGCCCGCTTCATCGGCATCGACTTCAACATCGGCGTTTTCCTGGGACTGATCGGTGTGCTGTTTTGCTCGGTGCTCGGAGGCATGAAGTCCGTCACCTGGACGCAGGTCGCGCAGTACATCATTTTGATCATCTCCTACCTCGTCCCCGTCGTGTACATGTCGTGGACGATCTTCTCGATCCCGATCCCCGAGCTGACCTACGGCCAGCTGCTGCAGCGCAACAACGCGGCGGCCATCGCGACCACTCGCGACCCCAAGGAGAAGGAGACCCGGGCTCTCTGGAAGAAGGACGCCGACGAGGCCAACGCCAAGATCAAGGCGGGCGGGCTCCCGGAGGCGGAAGTGGACAAGCTCAAGGCGCAGGCGGCCATCGCCTCCCGCCAGGCGATCGCTCCGGCCGCGAGCGACGACGCCAAGTTCGGTCGCTACCTGACGGTGCCGACCGGTGCGGGCATGTGGAACTTCCTGGCCCTAACCTTCTGTCTGATGGTGGGCACCGCAGGGTTGCCGCACATCTTGACGCGGTACTACACCTCGCCGTCGGTGAGGCAGGCGCGCACGACGTGCGGATGGGCGCTGTTGTGCATCTTCATGCTGTACTTCACGGCGCCGGCCTACGCGGCGTTCGCCCGGTTCGCCCTCTATACACGCCTAGTGGGCAGCAAGATCACCGACCTGCCGGCGTGGGTCAATTTGTGGAAACCGGCCGGACTGTTCGACGTCGTCGACAAGAACGGCGACGGCATCGTCCAGTGGGCCGACTTCGTGCTGAAGTCCAGCGACTTCGTCGTGCTCGCCACGCCGGAAATCGCCGGGCTACCCTTCGTGATCACAGGCCTGGTCATGGCGGGAGGCCTGGCCGCCGCGCTCTCCACGGCGGACGGCCTGCTCTTGACCATCGCCAACGCGATCTCTCACGACCTGTACTACAACGTCATCGACCCCAGTGCTTCGCTGGTCAAGCGGCTGACGATCACCAAGGTCCTCCTTGTCGTCACCGCCATCGTTGCGGCCTACATCGCGACGTACAGGCTCTCGCTCATCGTGGAGCTGGTGGCGTGGGCCTTCAGCCTGGCCGGGGCGTCGTTCTTCCCGGCGCTGGTCATGGGCATCTGGTGGAAGCGGGCCAATGCGATCGGCGCCAACGCCGGGATGCTGGTTGGCCTCGGCGTCACCCTCTTCTACATGATCGGCAGCCGGTTCTATGGGCTATCGTGGTTCGGCACGACCACGATCTCGTCGGCGATCTTCGGCCTGCCGGCGGGCTTTCTCACGATCTGGATCGTCTCCCTGCTGACGGCGCCACCGTCCAAGGCGGTCCAGGATCTCGTCGTCAACGTTCGGTATCCCAAGTCGGGGCAGGGCACCAAAGGCGACCCGCTCGGTCGCGACCTACGCGAAGTCCCGGTGCACTAACCGACATGGGGGGCCCCGAGCGGGCCCCCAAGCCCCCTTTCGTGGCTCGGGGCGCCCCGGCGAAGCCGTGGCGCCCCTCGGGGCCCCTCCGAAGTATCATTCCCCAATGGATGGGCTGGGGCTACGGCTGATGGTGCTCGTGAACGTGGTCGTTCCGCTGCTATTTTTCATGGCGGCGATCTACCTCGCCCTCCACATCGTCTTTGCCCGCGTGATCGCGAATCGCGACAATCCGGCGCTGTGGTTCTTCGCGGTGGTGACGGGACCGCTGACGCGCCCCGTGCGCGCGTTCCTGCCGCCCGGGACGCCGGAGCCGCGGGTGCGGACGATCGCGCTCGTCGTGTATCTGGGCCTGTGGATCGCGGTGCGCGCGCTGTTCACGCAGCTCCTCGGCGTTCGCGACGGCTGACCCGGTGCTGGCGCTGGCCGCCACGAATGGAGTCGGAGTTGTCCTCTTCGGCACGCTGTACGCGCTGGCCGGCGCTCGACGGCTCCCCCAGGCCGCGTTCGTGACGTGCCTCATCGTGGTCTTCGCGCTGGTGACCGCGCTCTGGGTCCGGGCTGAGGCGCATCACCGGACGCTGCATCTCTCGCGCCGGGTCGGTCGAGTGACGGTCGGCCTCCTAGCGGTGATTGTCGTGACTCCGGCGGCGGTGCTCATGCCTCTCTTCTGGCTCGAGCGTGTCCTGCCGCCCGAGGCAGACGCCGGCACTGTGCTCGCCCCCGTCATGACGCTCGTGCTGGTCTCTCTGGTCCTCGTGGTGCTCACGAACCTCGTGGGCTCGGCCGTCATCGCGTGCCGGGCCGTGTTACGCGCGAGAGGAGAACGGCCATGACCAAGGTCGGACGCTTCGTGACCGATCCCAAGGCGGGCGCGTACTGCCACATCACGCTCGACAGCGGCGAGAAGATCGTCGTCAACCACGACAAGGGTGGCTTCAAGGGGGGCCAGCTCAGCATCGAGACCACCAAGTGGTGGGGGGGTGGCCAACGGGTCTTCAGGTGCGATCTCGACAGCGCCGAGGGGAGAGCCGCCCTGGCGAGGCTCACGAGGGACGCGCCCGCAGGCAGCGCTCTAGCCACCCCGCTGGGGGGCCTTGTCGAGCACATCAAGGACTGCAAGAGCGCCGACGAAGTGAAGGCCAAGTGCGAGGCGCTCCTCGCGGGCGCCTGAGCGCCGCCGCCGGCTGATCCGGCGGGGATCACGCGGGAGGCTGGACTGGACGCACGAGCCGGGGAGCTGTCCCTCTTCGTTCACCGGATTCGCGACTTCATCAAGCGCGCCCCGGTCTTGTGTGGTCCCAAGATGCCCGTCGTCGACGTCGCCCGCACGTTGACCCGCGAGGCGGTGGGATCGCTGGTCGTCGTCGACGACGACGGCGCTCCCATCGGGATCGTCACGGACCGCGACCTCCGGCAGAAGCTGTTCGCCGCCGGACGGGACCTGTCGACCACCGTGGCCGCCGACATCATGTCAGCGCCGATCGTGAGCCTCCCGCCGGACGCCTTCGGCTTCGAGGCGTTGCTGGAGATGACGCGCTGGAGAATCCGTCACATCGTCGTGCTCGAGGGGGGGCGCGTGGTGGGCGTGGTCTCCAGCCGCGACTTCCTGGTCCTCCACACGACGCATCCGGTGACGCTCACCCGCGAGATCACCCGCGCCCCCACGGTGTCGGCGCTCGCCGACATCGCGGCCCGCAGCACGCAGCTCGTGCGCCGCCTGGTGGACGAGGGAGGGGCCGCGCACGACATCGGCCAGATCGTGGCGGAGGTGAACGACCGCATCGTGCTGCAGATCCTCACGCTGACCGCCGACGCGCTGACTCGGCAGGGCGTGGTCGCGCCGCCGGTGGCCTACTGCTGGATCGCGCTCGGGAGCGAGGCGCGCCGGGAGCAGACCCTGCGCACCGATCAGGACAACGCCCTCATCTACGGCGACCCGACGTCCGAGCTCAGCGCCGACGCCGCGACGTACTACGCCCGCTTCGCCGAGGAGGCCGTGCGCGGCCTGATCCAGGTGGGCTTCCCGCGGTGTCCGGCCGACTCGATGGCCTCCAATCCGCGCTGGTGCCAGCCGCTCTCGGTCTGGCTGCGGTACGTCCGCACCTGGATCGGAGCGCCCACGCTCCATGTCCTCGACGCGTCCATTTACTTCGACCTCCGACCGCTCGCGGGCGCCCGTGACCTCGCCGAGACGCTCGTGGACACGATCCATCGGGAGGCCGCCGCGCATCGCACCTTCCTGGCGGTGCTCGCTCGTGACGTCGTCTCCCGCCGCGTGCCGCTGACGCTGCTGCGGCGGAGGCTGGCCGTGCGCCGCCGGCCCCCGCACGCCGGCGAGGTGGATGTGAAGGGTGCCGGCAGCATCCAGCTGGTGGGCGCGGCACGGGTCCACGCCCTGGAATTCGGACTGACGGAGACGAATACCCGGGCCCGGTTCGAGGGGGCCGCCGAGCGGAACCCCTACTCGGCGGCCGAGGTGCGTGAGATCACGGACGCCCACGACCACCTCCTGCGCCTCCGCCTCGCTCACCAGCTCGCCCAGATCGAGCGCGGCGCGGCTCCCGATAACTACGTGAACCCGGCGCATCTCTCCCACGCCGACGCCGTGCTGTTCCGCGAGGCGCTGTTCACGGTGCGCCGCGTGCAGGCGGGACTGCGCGATCGCTTCCAGACCGACCTGCTCGCGGGCGTATAATCGGCGCGGCGACGGGCATGAAGAAACGACGGGTCGTCATCATCGAGGACGAGCCCAACATCGTGCTGTCCCTGGAGTTTCTGCTCCAGCGTGAGGGCTACGAGACCGCGTCTGCGCCCGACGCCGACACCGGACTGGCCCTCGTGAGACAGATGCGTCCCGACGTCGTGCTGCTCGACATCATGATGCCGAAGCGAAATGGGTATGAGCTCTGTCAGACGATCAAGGCGGATCCGGAGCTGCGCTCGATCGCCATCATCATGGTCAGCGCCCGGGGCCAGGAGGTCGAGGTGCTCAAGGGCCTCGAGCTGGGCGCCTCGGCCTACGTGACGAAGCCGTTCGGGAACGCCGAGATTCTGGAGGCGGTCCGTGCGGTTCTCCCTCGAACGTAAGCTCGCCGTCGCGGTCGTCGTCCTCCTCGTGGTGCCGGGTCTCATCGCCGGCGCCATCGTCGTCACGCTCTACGCGCGTGGCGTGTTCGGCGATCCCTCCACGGTCGCGTGGACGCTCGCGGTCGGGATGCCGGCCCTCACCGCCTACGCGGCGGCCACGATCTACGCCCTCGCCAGCCACTTCGCGGGCCGACTGCGCGAGATCCGAATGGGGACCGAGCTGATGGCGGCCGTCGATCCGGAGCACCGGCTGCGCGGGGGGGCTGCCGACGAGCTGAGCCTCCTCGCCGACGAGATCAACCGGCTGGCCGACCGTCGGCAGGAAGCGCGCACCGACCTCGAGGCTCAGGTGACGCGTGCCGTGCGTGAGCTGGAGGCCGAGCGCGGCCGTCTGGTGGCGGTGCTCGAGACCTTGGGGGAGGGGGTGGTGCTCGCGGGCGTGGACGGCGCCGTCATTCTCACGAATCGCGTCGCTCACGCGCAACTCGGAAATGTCCCCGGCGGGCTCTTGGGACGCAATCTGTTCGACTTCGCCGATCGCGAGAAGGTGGCGTACTTCGTCGAGCGCCTCCGCGGGGGGGCCAAGGTCGAGCGGTTCAGCCTCCCGACGAATCGTGGAGCGACCCTGGCCGCCGTCATGACGCCGTTCTTCGACGCCGACGGCTCGATGCGTGGCTTCGTCCTCGTCCTCCGGGACGTGACGGGCGGGGCTCGCGCCGACGACGAGCGCCGGCGCCGCCTCGCCGAGACCCTCCGTGGCCTGCGGGATCCGTTGGCGTCGATCCGCTCGCTCTCCGAGAGCCTGCTCGGGGAGGCGGCGGTCCCCGCCGCCTCCCGCCGACTGTTGGAAGCGATTCACGAGGAGGCGATTCGTCTCTCGACGCTCGTGACTGAGCGGCGGGCGCAGGAACGCTTCGGGCTGGAGGCCGTTCCCACGTATGTCGAGCGGATCAGCGCGGCTGACGTGTTGGCGATGACGCTGAGGCGCCTCGCCCAAGATGGTGTGGAGACCAGCACGATCGTGGTCGCCTCCCACGCCGACGCGTCCCTCCGCGCCGAAGCGTCGACGCTCACCGCGGCCCTCGCGCACCTGCTGCGGATCATCCTCGCGCGCCGTTCCCCGGGCGGGCGGGCCTGGTTCCGGTCGCGTCCCGTGGGACACGTGTTGCAGTTCGACGTCAGCGCGGAGGGGCGGGGGGTCATCACCGAGCTCGAAGCGGGCCTCGACATCCCCGTGACGATGGGCGCCGCCGCCGTGCTGAGCGTTCGCGAGGTGGTCCGCCGACATTCCGGCGAGGTGTGGAGCTTTGCCGTGGGAGGGCGGCTCGGCTATCGCCTGACCTGTCCGATGCCGTCGGCGGACGAGCCGGTCCCGGACCAGGAAGAGGAGCGGCGACCGGCGGCCTTCGTCGGGGCCGGGACGGTCTCGGGCTGGTCCCAAGCCGAGGGCGCGTCGGCGCGGCCGGCGCTGTACGACTTTTCGCTGCTGGAAGCGATCGAGCGCAGCGTGAGAGCCGATGACCGCGCGCGCCCGCTGGGCGAGCTGACCTACGTGGTGTTCGACACGGAGACCACGGGCCTGTCACCGCGCAACAGCGACCGCATCGTCTCCATCGCCGGCGTTCGGGTGCGCGCCGGCGGCGTGAAGGCGGGGGAGTACTTCGACGCGCTCGTGAATCCCGAACGTTCGATTCCGACGGCGAGCACCCGCTTCCACGGGATCACCGACGCGATGGTGGCGGAAGCCCCGCCGATCGGCGTCGTCCTTCCCGCGTTCCTGCGCTTCGCCGAAGGCGGCGTTCTCGTGGGCCACCAGGTGTGGTTCGATCTTCTCTTCCTGGAGGCGGCCACGACCCGCCTGGGGCTGCCTCCGGTGGCCGAGCGTCAGCCCGTGCTCGATACGGTGGCGCTGGTGCAGGCGGTGCACGGGCGGCTCGACGATATCGGTCTCGACGCGGTTGCCAGCCGGCTGGGTATCGCCGTCCGGGGCCGCCACTCGGCGCTCGGCGACGCGCTCGCGACGGCCGAGATCTTCGTCCGTCTGCTCACACTCCTCGACAAGCGCGGCATCCGCACGCTCGGAGACGCCCTCGACGTGACCCGGCGCGCGCGCGTGGCGGCGAGCCGATGAAGCGGACGGCCGAGAAGCTGGCGCTGCTGTTCGTGCTCGGCGGCATCCTCCTCAACTTCCCGGTGCTGGCGATCTTCAACCACGCCGCCACCGTGGCGGGGGTGCCCGTGCTCTACCTCTACCTGTTCGGGGTGTGGTGCGCGGGCATCGTCGCGGTGGCTGTCCTCGCCCGTTCGCCGTGGGACGACGAGGAGTGACGACGTGCTGACGGCCTGGGGCATCGCGTCGGTCGGCTTCGTCTACGTCCTCGGTCTCTTCGGCATCGCGTACTGGGTCGATCGCCGGGCCCGCGGCGGACGCCGCCCGATCGACAACGCCGTCATCTACTCCCTCTCGCTCGCCGTCTACTGTACGTCGTGGACGTTCTACGGAAGCGTCGGACGCGCCGTGGCCTCCGGGGTCGGGTTCCTGCCGATCTACCTCGGCCCCACCCTGATGGCGCTCACGTGGTGGTGGGTGCTGCGCAAGACCGTGCGAATCGCCAAGGCCAACAGCATCACGTCGATCGCCGACTTCCTGGGGTCGCGGTACGGACAGTCCACGCTCCTGGGGGCGGTGGTGGCCGTCATCACGGTGGTCGGCATCACTCCGTACATCGCGCTGCAGCTCAAGGCGATCTCCCAGACCTTCGAGGTGCTGTTGCACTACCCGTCCGTGCCGTTCGCCCTGGCGGTCTCGACATCCCGACCCTTCTATGCGGACACGGCCTTCGGCACCGCCGTCATCCTGACACTCTTCGGCATCATGTTCGGCGCCCGCGATCTCGACTCGTCGCGCCGACACGAGGGGCTGGTCGCCACCATCGCGTTCGAGTCGCTCGTCAAGCTCCTCGCGTTTCTCGCCGTCGGCGTCTTCGTGACCTATGGCGCCTTCGGCGGCCTCGTCGACATCGTGCAGCGGGTCGCGAGCCGCCCGGAGTACGCGCGGATGCTCGGGGGCGACCCCGCCTTCTCCTACGGTGACTGGGCGGCGCTCACGTGGCTGTCCATGATGGCCATCATGTTCCTGCCACGGCAGTTCCACATGGCCGTGATCGGCAACACGCGCGAGGTCCACATCAAGACGGCCATGTGGATGTTCCCGGTGTACCTGCTCCTCATCAACGTCTTCGTCCTTCCCATCGCGTTCGCCGGGCTCCTCTTGTTCCCGGAGGCCCCGGCCACCGCTGCGGATTACTTCGTGCTGACGCTTCCCATGGCCGGGCACCAGCAGGGCCTCGCGCTCTTCGCGTTCATCGGGGGCATCTCCGCGGCGACGGGCATGGTCATCGTCGAGTCGATCGCGCTGTCGACGATGATCCTCAACAACCTCGTGGTGCCGTTCTTCGTGCGTCGCGGCATGACGCGCGATATCTCGGGGCTGCTCATCAACGCCAAGCGGCTCGCCATCGCCGTCACGATCTTTCTCGGGTACGCCTACTACCACCTCATCGGCGAGTCCTACACGCTCGTGAACATCGGCCTGATTTCCTTCGCGGCGGTGGCTCAGTTCGGGCCCGCCTTCTTCGGCGGGCTGTACTGGCGCCGTGCCACGCGGGCGGGAGCGCTGGCGGGCCTGGGGGCCGGCTTCCTGGTCTGGTTCTACACGCTCCTGCTGCCGTCCTTCGTGCGATCGGGCTGGGTTCCCGAGCGACTCATCACCGCCGGACCGTTCGGCGTGGCCGCGCTCCGTCCTGAACAGCTGTTCGGCGTCGGCGGCATGGGACCGTGGGCGCACACCGTGTTCTGGTCCATCGCGGTCAACGTGGCGGCCTTCGCGCTGGTGTCGCTCTACACACGGCCCTCACCGCTGGAAGCGGCGCAGGCGGAGCGTTTCGTGGGGGCGCTCGGCAGCTCGCCGACCCCGCGCCCGGCATCCCCGGTCGGCGCGCACGAGCTCACCCTCGACCGGCTGGAAGCACTGGTCGCCAAGTTCATGGGTCGCGAGCGCACACAGGCGGCCTTCGAAGGATTCCTCGCCGCGCGCGGTCAGACCGACCGCGCGCGGCTCACGGAGGCCGACCGGGCCGAGCTCCTGCAGTTCGCCGAGCGAACGCTGTCGGGCGCGGTCGGCACCGCGTCCGCGCAGGCGATCCTCGAGGGGCTCGACGAGGGCGACGCCGGGCGGTTCGAGGCCATCTTTGACGTGTTCGGGAAGGTCTCGCAGTCCCTGGAGCAGAGCCGTGAGGATCTGCAACTGCGCGTGCGTGAGCTGAGCCTGATCAACGACGCCGCGCGCCGGATCGCCGCCACCCTCGATCCCCAGCAGATGCTGGAGGGCGTCATCCGGCTCCTCCGGCAGGAGTTCGAGTTCGAGATCCTCACCATCCGCCTGCGCGACCCCGATGGCCGGCTGCGCATCAAGGCCCAGGTCGGGCTCCCGCCGGGGACCGATGTCTCGCAGGGCGAGCCGGTGTCGCGCGACACGTACTTCGGCGAATGCTTCGCGGACAACCGCGTGGTCGTGGTCGAGGACGCGACCATGATCCGCAAGCCGGTCATCTTCCCGACGCCCGACGTCGTGGGAACGCGATCCTTCGTGCACGCTCCCATCGCCGTGGAGGAGCGCCCGCTCGGCGTCCTGTCGGCCTACTCCTCGACCGGCCGCGTCTATTTCTCGCCCGAGTTCCTTCAGTTCTTCCGGACGCTCGCCGTCCAGCTCGGTCTCGGGATCCAGAACGCGCAGCTCTACCGGGAGCTGGGGGATCTCTCGCGCGAGCTCGAGGCGAAAGTCCAGCAGCGCACCGCCGAGCTGGAGGAAGCCAACCGGCGCCTCACCGAGCTCGATCGCCTGAAGAGCGATTTCGTGTCGAACGTGTCGCACGAGCTGCGCACACCGCTCACGTCGATCCGATCGCTGTCGGAGAGCCTCCTCGCCGGCGACGACATTCCGCGCCACCGGCAGGAGCAGCTGTTGACGATCATCACGCAGGAGAGTGAGCGGCTGTCACGGATCATCGGTCAGCTCCTCGACCTCTCCCGGATCGAGGCGGGCAAGATGGAGTGGCGCCTCGAGCCCGTCGACCTTGGCGCCGTAGCCGCCCACGCCGCCGAGGCCCACCGGTCGCTGTTCGATCGTAAGCACGTCGCCCTGATCGTGGAGAGGGCGGTGGCATCGGTGCCTGTGCTCGCGGACCGGGACAAGCTCATCCAGGTGCTTACCAACCTGCTGTCGAACGCGGCCAAGTTCACACCCGAGGGTGGGCGCGTCGCCGTTCGGAGCTTCACCGCGGATGGACAGGGTGTCGTGGAAGTCGAGGACACCGGCGCGGGGATTCCCCCGGGGCAGCTCGACGCGATCTTCGAGCGGTTCCGTCAGGTGGGCGACACCTTGACGGGCAAGCCGGAGGGCACTGGACTCGGCCTGCCGATCAGCCGCGACATCGTTCATCACCACGGCGGGTCGCTGTCGGTTCGAAGCGTGCTCGGGCAGGGAAGCTGTTTCCGCATGACGCTCCCCCTCGAGGCCACGTAGGTGACGGGCACCGTCGTGCCCACCCTCGGCTGATCCGGCAGGCATTCCGGCCTCATCCTCGGGCACGGCGGTGTCATCCCGTCGGGCATTCTGCCCGGCGGCCCGTTCTGCGGCGAACGCGCGGGCTGCCCGTTTGCGCCTTCCTTTCAATGAATTAACAGGCCCCCTCGATCGTCGGATAGGACGCTCCATGGTTGGGCATGGGCGTTGCACGCCCCGTGGCCCCCAGGACAAAGGGAGGACAGCGATGAAGGGGATCCAAGAGCGCTTGGAGAGGGAGCTGTGGGGAGCGATGAGCCGGCTTCGCCGGATGGACGGCTCGGTCGCACTGGACGAGATGCCGGGTGTGATCGGGGACAACTCACCGTTCGCCGACGAGGTCGACGAGATCCAGGCCAACGAGGGCCGGGAGATCGGGTTCGCGACGCGAACGCTGCTGGTGGAGCGCGTGCACAAGCTGCGGACGGCACTGGAGCACGTGCGCAACGGTGATTACGGGATGTGTGTCGAATGCGGCGAGCCCATCAGCCCCGCGCGTCTGCGGGCGATGCCGGAAGTCGAGACGTGCGTGCGGTGCCAGGATCGGATCGAGCGCTACGGACGCCAGCTCGAAACGGTCGAGGTCGAGGTCGGCGCCGCCGAGGACGAAGAGTAGAGATCCAGATCAATCGGGGGCCGGAGCGATCCGGCCCCTTTTTTTGTACTCTAGCGCCCGTGCGCACGCCGATCCTCGACGTCTTCCGGCCGGGTGTGCGGGGTCTCGCGCGGCTCTACTTCGGGCTTCGGCTCGAAGGAACCGAGCACATCCCCGCCGAAGGCGGCGTCCTCATCGTCCCCAACCATCAGACGTATGCCGATCCGGTCCTGGTCACGATCCCGGTGCGGCGCCCTGTCTACTACATGGCCTGGAGCCGTCTCTTCGAGATCCGGGGCCTGAGCTGGCTGATCCGGCGACTCCGCGCGTTTCCCGTCCAGCTCCATGCCAGTGACGCGCGCGCGACACGCGAGGCCGTGCGGCTGCTGCAGGCCGGCGAGGCGGTGATGATCTTTCCCGAGGGTGAGCGCACGCTCGATGGCCGCGTCGGCCGCTTCAAGCTCGGCGCGTTCCGGCTCGCGGTCTCGCTCGGCTCGCCGGTCTTGCCGGTGGCCATCGCGGGGGGCCACGAATCATGGCCGCGGGGCCGTCCGCTCCCGCGTCGGGCCCGGATGACGATCACGTATCACCCCCTCCTGCACCCCGAACCCGCCGACGACCCCCGCGAGGCCGCGCGCGACCTCGCCGAGCGCACGCGGGCGGTCATCGTCACCACGCTCGGCGCTCGCGGCGGCCTCGGGGCCTGCCCGCCCGGACGCTGAGGCTCAGCGCATCGGCTCGATCCGCCGCTCCTCCACGCGGTAGCCGCCGGCTTGCAGCCGCGCGAGCAGTGCTCCGATGTGCTCGCGCCCGGACGTCTCGAGAGTCAGCTCCACCTCGGTCTCACCGATCCCCGCCCAGCGCGCGAACGCGCGATCGTGCTCGATGTGCACGATGTTGGCCCGGGCCTCCGCGATGAGCGCGGTGAGCCGGGCGAGCTCCCCGGGACGGTCGCGCAGCAGGACCCCGAGGCGGACCAGCCGTCCATCCTTCACGAGCCCGCGCTCGATGATGCGGGACAGCATCGTGACGTCGATGTTGCCGCCCGACAGGACCATCACGACCCGAGCCCCCGCCAGGCCCAGCGGCCGATTGATGAGCGCCGCCAGCGCGGCGGCGCCCGCGCCCTCCACCACGGTCTTCTCGATCTCCAGCAGGAGCAGGACCGCGTTGGCCAGCTCTTCCTCGCTGACCGTCACGATCTCGTCCACCTCACGGGCGGCGATGGCGAGGGTCCGCTCGCCGACTTGCCGGACGGCGATGCCGTCGGCGATCGTCGCCGCCGCCGGCAGCGTGACACGGTGGCCCGCCTCGAGCGCGGCGCGCATGCCGGCGATCGCCGCGGCCTGCACGCCGATGACGCGCACCTGCGGTCGTCGCGCCTTGATCGCCAGCGCCACGCCGGCGATGAGGCCGCCGCCGCCGACGGGCACCAGCACGGCGTCGACGTCCGGGAGCTGATCGAGGAGCTCGAGGCCCACCGTGCCCTGGCCCGCGATCACGCGGGGGTCGTCGAAGGGATGGACGAAGACGAGATCGCGCGCGGCCGCGACGTCGCAGGCCCGCGCGTATGCCTCGTCGAAGTTCCCGCCGTGGAGGATGACCTCCGCCCCGTACCGTCGCGCGGAGGTGACCTTGATGAGGGGCGCCCACTCGGGCATGACGATCGCGGCCGCGATGCCGAGACGCCGGGCGTGATAGGCCACGGCCAGGCCGTGGTTGCCGGCGCTCGCCGCCACCACCCCCCGCGCGCGCTCGGCGGCGTCGAGCTGCAAGAGGAGATTGGCGGCCCCGCGCTCCTTGAACGATCCGGTGACGTGCAGGTTCTCCAGCTTGGCGAAGCATCGCGTGCCCGTCAGCTCGGACAGCGTCTGCGAGAATGCGCAGGGTGTCTCGTGAATGGCGTCGGTCAGCCGCGCGCGCGCCGTCTCGATCGCCGCCAGGTCCAGCATGGCGCTAGAAGGGGACCCGCGGCTCGGGCAAGGACGGATTCATCCAGGCGACCGGCATGAACGGCGTCGACTGGGCGTAGGCCGTGCGGCCGCGCCAGTCGACGAGGATCAGGCCGCCGCCGCCGCGACCCTCGGCCACGAGCAGGTCCACCGCCACCTGAGCCGCGTACTGGGGATCGCTCGCTTCCTTGAGGTAATCGAGGGCGCGTCGGGCCAGGACGACGCGCATGATCGCCTCACCGTCGCCCGTGGCCGAGACCGCGCCCAGGCTGCTGTCGGCATAGGTCCCACACCCGATCAGCGCGCTGTCGCCGACCCGGCCGGGGAGTTTGCCGTGGGTTCCGCCCGTCGAGGTGGCCGCGGCCGAGGTCCCGTGACGGTCGAGCGCGACCGCGCCCACCGTCCCCTTGAGCGCCGTCGCATCCGCCGTCGGGCGGCCCGCGGCCCAGCGCCGGCGCTGCCGCTCGGTGACGAGGGCCTCGGGCGCGCACTCGGGCAGGCCGGCCGCGCGGGCGAAGGCGAGCGCGCCGTCGGCGACGAGCAGGACGTGGCGGCCATCCTCGAGAATCCGGCGCGCGAGAGAGACGGGATTGGCGATCCGCGTGATCGCGGCGACGGCGCCGCAGTCGAGGCGCTCGCCATCCATGATCGACGCGTCCATCTCGACCACGCCGGTGCTGTTCAGCACCGACCCACGGCCCGCATTGAAGCGGGGCAGGTCCTCGAGCGTCCGCACGGCGATCTCGACGGCGTCGAGGGCACGTCCGCCACCGCTCAGGATCCGCCAGCCCGCCTCGACGGCCGCCCGCACGCCGTCCCGCAGCTCGTCGAGCCCATCCGTCGGATCGGCGCCCGCGCCACCGTGGACGATGATGGACGGAACGCGCGCCATGGACTCACCGTGGCACAATCGCTTGGTGTTGCACAATCCCTCGACGGCGCTCGATCGACTGAACCATCGCATCGTCACCTGCACGTCGTGTCCCCGGTTGGTCGCTCATCGTGAGGCCAGCGGCGCGATGCCACCGCGGCGCTATCGCGGCGAACGCTACTGGGCGCGGCCGCTGCCGGGCTGGGGCGACCCCCGCGCCGAGCTGCTGCTCGTGGGCCTGGCGCCGGCGGCGAACGGCGGCAATCGGACGGGACGGATCTTCACCGGGGACGAGAGCGGGAACTGGCTCTTCCGCGCGCTGTGGGAGGCGGGCTTCGCCAACCAGCCGACCTCGGTGCACCGCGACGACGGCTTGCGGCTGTCGAACGCGTACATCACGGCCACGGTGCGGTGCGCGCCGCCGGCGAACAAGCCGCTGCTCGAGGAGATCACGCGCTGTCAACCGTACCTGCTCGAGGAGCTGGCGCTGCTCGATCGCGTGCGCGTGGTCGTCGGGCTGGGGCGCATCGGCTGGCAGGCCTACCTGCGCTCGCGCAAGGCGATGGGCGCGTCGCCGCCGGTCGCATCGCCCGCGTTCGCGCACGGCTCGCTCACGCGCTTCGGGGACGGCGTGACCTTGATCGGCTGCTACCACCCGAGCCAGCAGAACACCTTCACGGGGAAGCTCACGCGTCCGATGCTGCGCGCCGTCTTCGCGAAGGCGCGTCGCCTCCTCGAGACGATCACGCCTCAGCGCACGCCGAAGTAGTCGAGCAGCGCCTGGTGGCCCGGGAAGTCGCTCTCGAACGTCGCCCCGGGCCTGACGACGTCGAGCAGCACCACGATGCGCGGCCGGTCGCTCAGGTTCCACGCCTCGTGCTCGACGGTGTCGTCGAAGACGAGACAGCGTCCTTCTTCCCACGCCCTGATCTCCTCCCCGACACGCAGCCCGCAGCAGCCGGGCACGGAGATGCCGAGGTGGCAGCGGAGCACGGTGGACGTGAACCCCCGATGGGGCTTGATGACGGTTCCCGGCGCGAGCACGGAGAACCCGGCGGTGGTGAGCCCGGGGATGGCCGCGAGGGCGGCGGCCAGCCGCGGGCAGCTCGCACAGTTGTCGTCCAGCCGCCGGCCGAGCGCGTAGAGACCGAACACCTCCCAGCCGTGGTTGTAGACGGCCCGTTCGGGCCAGAGCACGAGCCGGCGTCGGTCGACGGCCTCGAACTCCTCGCGGATGGCGGCGAAGCCTCGCTCCAGCTCGCGTGTCCAGGGGAACTGCGCCGGATCGAAGAACATCCGCGCTATGCCGCCGGGGCGGCGTGCGGGCGAAGCCCGGCGACGATCCCGACGCTCGCGAGGGCGAACACCGCCAGGATTCCCTCCAGCGTCACCGCCGACACCGTCCCCGCGCCATAGACGGCCGTTCCGTCCAGCAGGGCGTGCCACGCGATCGCGGCGAGCAGCCATCGCCAGCTTCTCCGGACGAACGTCTGGAGCACCATGACCGACAGGGCGAGATGATCGGCGAGCGCGAACACGCGCTCGAGCGCGCCGAGAAGCGGAATCATCGGGCCCGGGGGCAGAGCGCGCGCCGTCGCCGGCGCCGCCGCCAGCGCCAGCGTCTCGGGCGCCCACGTGCCGGAGGCGATCAGGTGCAGCGTCGCGACGCCGCTCAATCCGCCGAGCAGGATGGCCTCCATCCCGCCGTGCCCGGCGCCGAGCATCAACGCCTTGGCCCACGTCCGCGCGTCGGGAACCAGGAAGCGGTATCCGAGGTAGCGAGCGCCCTCCTCACAGACGCCGGCGGCCAGACCGAGGACGATGGCGTTGGTGACGAGGGCGTGGGTCCTCAGCATCGTCGCGTCGCGCAGCCCGAGGGTCAGTCCCTGGAGGAGCGGCAGGTGGACGATCTGCGAGCCGACGAAGGTGACCGCGCCCCAGCCGAAGAGAGACCACCGGACGCCATAGCGGCGGACGAGGATCGCGCCGAGGACGAGGGGCAGCGCGATCATCACGATGGCATTGAGCAGGCGAACGGCCACGTCCATGCGCGCGCGCGATTCTGCGCTGGTCCGCGGTCGGACGCAAGATCCGCCTTGTCTGGGTAGTGTCTCAGTTCGAACTCTGACTGCCCGTTCGCCGGGCGGGAGAGACGGGTGGGCCTTCGGAAACCCGATCGGACCGGCTAGCAGTCCGCCTGAATGTCGGTAAGCGGTACGCCTGTCACGACGTACGACGACGGGTTTCCGAAGGCCCACCCG
>WNGF01001085.1_pt1 | contig 40969 bp, 37 predicted proteins | sample 5400641 | NCBI WGS metagenome assembly WNGF01 (sample SAMN13153371, study PRJNA577476) | soil metagenome | isolation source: 80 cm soil or saprolite under grassland replicate 2 | place: USA:California | collected 2016-06-15 | reverse complement strand
TCACCAACTCACTTTACGTCGCATGGGACGAGCAATTCTATCCGGATGGCGTGGGCAGTTGGATGGTGAAACTGAATGCCAGTGGCGATGGCGGCATCGCCTTTGACGAAACCTTTTTCCTGGAGAGCAGCGACTACCGAGTTCATCAAGTTCGCCTCGAAGGAGGCGATTCCTCAAGCGATTCATTTTGTTTTCCGTGAGTGGCCTCTGGCCGTGGCTGGTGGTCTTTGGGCTCGGTCTTTTTCACGGGATCAATCCAGCGATGGGCTGGTTATTTGCCGTTGCGCTCGGGTTGCAGGAGCAGAAACGCGCAGCAGTGCTTCGTGCGCTGCCGCCGATCGCGCTGGGGCACGCAGTGTCCATCGGGATCATCATCGCGGCGGTCCTTGTCGCCCGCATTAGCCTGCCGCACCAAGCTCTAAAAATTGGCGCCGCCGCGATCCTGTTTGCTTTTGGCTTATATCGTCTCTTCCGGACGCGTCATCCCAAATGGGTGGGGATGCGAGTCGGTTTTGGCGATTTGACTCTTTGGTCTTTTATCATGGCATCGGCACACGGCGCAGGATTAATGCTCGTCCCATTCTTTCTTGCGCCACCGGACAAACCGAACACGCATCACATTGGTTCGCTTGCCGCCAGTGAACACTTGTCCGGATTCGCAAATTTCAGCGGGCCTTCTTTGCTGACAGCTGCCGTCGCAGTTCACACGCTGGGTTACCTAATCATGATGACTTCGATCGCCATACTGGTTTATGAAAAACTCGGGGTCGACCTGTTGCGCCGAGCGTGGTTCAACATCGATTTAGTCTGGATGTCCGCGCTGATGCTCACCGGCGCATTTATCCTCTGCCTTTGATTTGTGATCGCGCCGCGTAATTACGTTTCATTATTCGCATAGCAGACGTAGTTGGATAAAGCTGGCGGCGTGAAAATTTTGACGACGGTCGCGGCGGCGCAGGCGCAGCCGCATGCAAAACAGCGCGTGCTCGTGCCCACAATGGGAGCGCTACACAAAGCGCATGCCGAATTGATTCGCGTGGCGCGCGACCATGCCGGCCGCGACGGCGAAGTAGCGGTGAGCATCTTCGTGAATCCACTTCAGTTTGAACCAGGAAACGATTACGAGCGGTACCCACGGCCGGAAAAAGCTGATGAAGAATTTTGCCGGAAGGCCGGTGTCGATTTCCTGTTCCGTCCCAGCGCAGCGGAAATGTATGCCGACGACCGCTCGGTGTTCGTTGAAGAATTCTCTCTTTCGAAGGTGCTGGAGGGCAAGTCGCGCCCCGGACATTTTCGCGGGGTTTGCACCGTGGTCGCGAAGTTGTTCAATATTCTTGCGCCGGACGCGGCGGTGTTTGGCGAGAAGGATTTTCAGCAGCTGGCGATCGTTCGTCGCATGGTGCGCGATCTCAATTTCAAGATCGACATCATCGCCGTGCCGACGATGCGCGAAGACGACGGGCTGGCATGCAGTTCGCGCAATCAATATTTGAACGATGAAGAACGGAAACAGACAGCGATTTTATTCAAAGCGTTGCGCGCCGCAGCAGATGCTGGCCAAAAATCCGCTCAAGAAATCGTTAGTCTTACACGAAATCTGATCAACCAAGCGCCGCTGGCGCGCGTCGATTATATCGAGGTCGTCGATACGGAAAGTTTCCAGCCGATTGAAGTCGTTAGGCCAAATTCCTTGCTCGCGATTGCAGTTTTTTTCGGCAAGACTCGTTTGATCGACAACATTCGGTTGCGATGAAGGAATACGATTTCGCGATAATCGGCAGTGGCATCGCTGGTCTGAGCTTTGCACTGAAAGCGGCCAGACATGGGTCGGTAGCCGTCATTACGAAACGTAAAGGCGCCGACACAAACACCGCCTGGGCGCAGGGCGGAATTGCATGCGTAACCAGCGATGAAGATTCATTCGAGCTGCACGTGCGCGATACGCTTGAAGCCGGTGCGGGTCTGTGTGACGAAGCGATCGTGCGCACGGTTGTAACCGAAGGCCCGGCGCGCATCCGAGAGTTGGCAGAGCTCGGCGTGCAGTTCGATCAGCGCGAGGTCTCAGGTCATCGTGAGCTTGATCTGGGCAAGGAGGGCGGGCATTCGAAGCGGCGCGTGTTGCATGTGCGAGACGCGACCGGGAAAGAGGTCGAGGAGATATTGCTGCGCGAACTCGCGAAACAATCGAACGTCGAACTTTGGGAAAATCACATGGCGGTGGATTTGATCACCGCCGCCAAGCTCGGTTTCGCAACAGAAGACCGTTGCCTCGGAGTCTACGTTCTGGATGAAAAAACCGGAGAGGTAGAAACGATCCGGTCAGATCGGACCGTGCTTGCGACCGGCGGTTGCGGCAAAGTTTATTTGTATACGACGAATCCGGACATCGCGACCGGAGACGGTGTGGCGATGGCATGGCGCGCAGGTGTGGAGATCGCGAACATGGAGTTCATCCAGTTTCATCCCACATGTCTTTTTCATGCCGAGGCGAAATCATTTCTCATTTCCGAAGCGGTCCGTGGTGAAGGAGGCATTCTGCGTAACCACCGCGGCGAAGATTTTATGAAGCGTTACGATGCGCGTGGTTCGCTGGCGCCGCGCGATATCGTGGCCCGCGCCATCGACGCAGAGATCAAACGCTCAGGGGCGAAATGTGTGTTTTTGGACATCACGCATAAGCCACCGGAATTTATTCGTGAGCGTTTTCCGCACATTTACCAGACGTGCCTGCGATTTGGGATCGACATGTTGAAGCAGGCTATCCCTGTCGTGCCGGCAGCGCATTACCAATGTGGCGGCATTAAGACTGACGTGAATGGCGCGACCAGTTTGCCCGGCTTATATGCAATTGGCGAGGTCGCCTGCACGGGTATGCACGGAGCGAATCGGCTTGCGAGCAACTCGCTGCTGGAAGGGTTGGTAGTGGCGCATCGCGCCGCGGCGGCCGCTGTGCAGACACGACTGGCCCGAAAACGAAAAATCCCGCTGCCGGAATGGCAATCGGGAAATGTCCAAGATGTAGATGAACTGGTGGTCATTTATCACAACTGGGACGAAATCAGACGCCTCATGTGGGATTACGTAGGAATTGTGCGTACCGATAAGCGACTGCAGCGAGCCAGCGCGCGGCTGCGAAATCTCCAGCGCGAAATCCGCGAGTTCTACTGGAATTTTAAGGTATCAATCGACCTGCTGGAACTGCGCAATCTCGCAGCGGTAGCGGCGTTGATTGTTGATTCTGCATTGTGCCGGAAAGAGAGCCGCGGCTTGCATTACACACTCGATCATTCAGAAACGGATGACCGAGAATTCAAGCGCAATACGCTGCTCAGCCGCGGTTGAGCCAAATGTAGGACAGAATATCGAACTCAATGCCCGCTCGAATACTTTCGGGGCAGCGCAGCCTCCTACAAAGACTTCGGAAGATTCGGCTTGCCTAGGAGCGTAGAATCGCATAGAGAATGCGGGCATCCGCACTATGAAGAGACTTCTTGCGGCTTGTTTGAGTCTAGCAGTTGCTGGCTCGGTTAAGGCCGACGAACAATCCACTTCCCCATACGCGACCGCAGCAGACTTCGCCAAGTATGCGATGAAGCTGCGGGAGCAAGCATTGCTGAAGGTAGAGCCGCAAGTTTTTATCCCGACTAGTTCCCGTCCGGCCATCCAGCGTTACCCCTGGAAAACGAACATCGTGACGACCGTGTTTTGGGTTGGAGAACAAGCCGGCGGCAACAATCCGGTCCCCAACTACAGAAGTTCATGGGACTTTAACTGGACGGCGAATTACGGCGGAACCGATAATCCTGATCCGGGCGCCCGGCGCAATTACATTCCTGTGGCATTTATTCCGAGGCAGAATCCCTTTTACTGCGCGCTACCGTACAACGATGTCACGCATGGCCAATTCAAGCCGGAAGCACCGCTAGTGATTCCTTGGTTCAAACAAGCCTATACGGGGCAGGGACAGTCAGTATGCTGGCACCGTTGGGTAGCCATCCGCAAAGGCAATCGCACTTGTTATGCGCAATGGGAGGACTGCGGCCCATTTCGCACCGACCATTTCCAATATATCTTTGGAAATGAGCGTCCCAGGCCGAATCTAAACCATGGCGCCGGACTGGACGTTTCCCCGGCAGTGCGCGATTACCTGGGACTGGCGCCCACTGACGTGACCGATTGGGAATTTGTTGAAGTTGGTGACGTGCCCCCCGGGCCGTGGCGAAGCTACGGGGAAAATAATCACTTCGTCATTGCGCGTAGTAAGACCGACCAGAGGATGGCTGAGCGAAACGTTAGCACTGCGAAGAAGTAGACGTCCCGATGGTGCAGCGGCAGTCTAGCGGCCTGGAGAAGATGCCGGAGACAGACCGAGCGAAGGCGTACGCGTGGCTTTTGTCGGTGCGCTCCCGTCGGGCTGCGGACTTGGATGAGAAGCTTGCGGCGTGGCCATTCGAATCAGTTCCGATACGGTGACGAACTTAAAACCCTTGGCTTCGAGCGCATCGAGAGTGGAGGGCATTGATTCGATTGTCCCTGGGTGAATGTCGTGAGATAACACAATCGAACCAGACTGCGTCTCCTTGAGAATCCGATTGCGAACCACAGCCGGGCCAGGCCGTTTCCAGTCATACGGATCGACATCCCAGAGAATGATCTGGTAGCCGAATTCGTCGTGGATCCAGTGTTTTCCGCGGTCTGTGATAGATCCGTAGGGTGGCCGCATTAATGTAGGACGCTTGCCGGTTGCGTTTTTGATCGCATCATCGGTTCGCCATAATTGGCGGCGAACACTCTCCTCCGACATCTTTCCGAAATTGGGATGCGACCAACTGTGGTTGCCAATTTCATGGCCTTCCCGTGCAGCCCGCGTAACGATCTCTGGATGTTCCGCGACATTTTCGCCGATGACGAAGAACGTTGCCTTGATATGGTGCGCTGCGAGTAAATCGAGCAGTTTTGGGGTCAGGGTCGCGCTTGGGCCATCGTCAAAGGTCATTGCGATATAAGGACCATCCGTGTGAACAGAGTTGAACGTGATATTCTGCTCCGTCGGAGCTTTGCGCCCGCTCTTTTCTGGAGTTTGCGCGGTAATTTCCGGGTCGGCTCCAAGAGTGTGCGTCGCGACCAGCACAGCAGCGCAAACGAAGTACAAACGGAGCAAGAACATTAGTGTGAAAACGGTGGATGAATCGCGTGTACCTAGCAGAGGTCGCCAGCTAGGCAAGGCGCGGCGCCATTGAGGTTACAACGACTTTTCGCGTTTTCGCAAAAAGCGAGTGTTCAACCTTTACGGAATTTTTCCAGTTGCGCGATAAGCTCCGCGCCCGGCAGGTATCCCTCGAACCGCCAAAGTTTCTGCCCATTGCCGTCGAGAACGATAAGCGTGGGAAATCCGTGCACGTCATATTGGCGCGCGAGCTCTTGGTTTTGCTTTTTCAATTCAGCGGCTTGCTCCTGCCAGCGAGAACGGCCGGGCCACGGGAAATCGAGTTCCAGGAGAACCAAATTTTTGCCGGCGTACTCTTTGAACTCGGGCTGGGAGAAAACATCTTTGTCCAACTTAATGCACCAGCCGCACCAGTCGGAACCGGTAAAATTAAGCAGCAACAGTTTGTTGCTGGTCTTGGCCTCCTCCTGGGCTTTGTGGTAATCGTCCAGCCAGCCGGAGGCGGCGGCGCTGCCAGCCGGCGCATGGGAGACAAAGCAGGCTGCAACAGCAAAGAGAATCAAACGATGCTTTTTCACATCGTCACCTTGAACTAGACCACGACCGCGCGCAAGCACGGCCAACCACCGTCCGCGCGGCAGCGATTCTGTTATCCATGTCCGCAGATAGCCCGGCGGCAAAACGCCGGGCTATAAACGGCACTCTCGATCTAGCGCAGATGCTTCGAAACGAGCTTGGTCATCTCGAACATGCTCACTTGGCTCTTGCCATTAAATACCGGCCGCAGTGAGTCGTCAGCGTTGATCATGGTTCGTTTCTTTTTGTCCTGCAGACCGCGCCTCTTGATGTAGTTCCAAAGCTTTTTGGTAAGCTCAGAACGTGGCAGCGGCGCTGACCCAACAACGGCAGAAAGCTTGTCGTCAGGCTGGACCGGTCTCATAAAGGCGGGATTCGGTTTGCGTTTGGAAGTTTTCTTTTTGGTTTTCGGCATGGACGCTGATTAGCGTTTCGCTTGAAAGAGAGCAACACTAAATTTTGAATAAACAAAAATTTTTTTTAGGCAGTTCGCCGCACCGCCAAGGCCGCCACATCATCCGGCAACGCTTCTTCGGCTTTAGATGGCGCTGTCTCAGCCAATATTCTCCCAAGGAGCGCCTCGGCGCTGGGCGCAGAGTGATCGAGCATTTTTTCCAGGAATTGTGGACCCAACTGGGACGCTTTGCCCTTCCTTGAGCCGAACAAACCGTCCGTGTATAGCACGAAAGTGTCGCCCGGTTTTAGATTGACAATCGTTTCTGTAAGTTCTGGACATTCCACGAGGCCTAACGGCGGCGCGACAGAAGTGATCGTCTCGGTGGCGCCGGTGCGACGTGCAATCAAAAGAGGCGGGTGCCCGGCGCCGACGATACTCGCGCGTCCGGTCGAAGGATCCACTGCGACGCACATCGCGGTCATAAAGGAGCGCCCGCCAAAAATGCTGCGAAAATCGTGATTCACCGCTTCCATCACTCTGGCTGGTGTGTCGTGTTCCACGCTGCCGTGGTGAAAAAGAAGTTTGGCCAGAGTCGTGAGCAGCGCCGCAGCGGCGCCGTGACCAGTGCCATCAGCGATCCAGAATAAAATCCTGCCATCCTTCATTCGTAGCCATCCATAGATATCGCCGCCGACTTGGATTACCGGGCGATAACAAGTCGCAACCTCCCAACCGAGCAGCGCCGGTGGTTTTTGCGGAATCAACGATTGTTGCGTCAGACGCGCAGCTGCCAAATCGCGCTCAAGATCACGGCGCCAGTTCTCCAGTTCGTCGTTCTGCCGCTCTAATTGCCGCCGCATGGAGCGCAGGCGAAGCTGAGTCTCGATTCGCGCCCGCAACACCGCGGCATTGACCGGCTTGGTCACAAAATCATCCGCGCCAGCCTGCAGACAAGATACCTCGCTCTCTTCACTTCCGTGCGCGGTCAACATAATGGCAGGAATTTGCGCGACTGCCGGATTGTGGTCCGAGCGAAGGCGTGTTAGCACTTCCGCGCCGTTTAGCCCTGGCATATCAAAATCAAGCAGCAGCAGCGAGGGCGGCCTGGCGTGAATTATCTCTAGCGCTTCGGAACCGTCCTTGCACACGCGGCACTTGTAACCAGCAGCCGTGAGCAATTGCGCCAGCAGCCTGCGACTCAAGGCATCATCGTCTACTACTAAAATCTCTGCATGCGAACCGTGCGACATTTCATCTTTGGATTCGGATGAAATGCGCTAGGTCATTGTATTCGTGCCGCTGTTTCTTAAAGGCCGAGCAGGTTGAAGAAAAAGTGATTTAATGATTGGCAAGAAGTCGGACTCCGGATACGATTGCAGCAGTACTTTCCACTTATGAAATTTTCATTGTTGCTTGCTCTCCTCGCGGCATTTCTGCTGGCCTCATGCGCTGAAGAGCCACCGCCGCCAACCAGCCGCCATAGGATGGCGAATTATCCTCCCACCCGGACGGAGGAATATCCGCCGCCGCAACAGCCATTCAACCCCAACGGACCAGTTCAAACCACGGGAACGCCACCGGCGGAGACTACGGCAGCTTCGCCCGCGCCCACGGCTGCGCCGACGAAGAAGATTGCAAAAGGCGATTATCCGTACGGAATTCCTGTTCCCGGCAAACCGCACCTGGTGGAGAGTCCCTATTCACCTGGCAAATATATCGATGTGGAAGGATTCCCTCCGGGAACCGAAGTGAAGGATCCTTATACCGATAAGATCTTTCTCGTACCATAACAGGGGTGCTGCCCTGATAGTTTGGCGGGTTTCTCCGATGCTGAATGCTAGATACTGGATGCTGGATTAGCGCAGCTGATTTTTCATCAAGGATCTAGCATCAAGTATCCAGTATCGCTTTTTCATTTTGTATGGAGTTACGGGTAAAACGGGCGCCTCGAATTGATCTGGAAATTACTGTACCGGGCGATAAGAGCATTTCGCATCGCGCGGTGATCATTGCGGCCCTGTCGAATGGGGTGTGTACTCTACGGGGATTTCTTCCCAGTGAAGATTGCATGCACACGGTAAACGCACTGCGCGCTTTGGGCATCAAGATCGAACAACCTGAGCCGACCACGTTAATCGTTCACGGGAAAAAGCGGGTCCTTACTGCACCTAAAAGCGAGATTAATTGCGGCAACTCGGGTACCACCATGCGGCTTCTCGCCGGCTTGCTGGCAGGACAAACATTTGAAAGTCGCCTAGTCGCGGATGCGGGACTGTCGCAACGTCCGATGGATCGCGTGATAGCGCCGCTCTGTGAGATGGGAGCGAGCATCGTTGCCGAAGGGCCGGAACAAACAGCGCCGTTGCGCGTCCGCGGCGGCTCGCTGCGTGGAATTCATTATCGCCCGTCTGTGGCAAGCGCACAGGTCAAAGGTGCGTTGCTGCTCGCTGGTCTTTTTGCCAGGGGCAAGACCACTGTCGAAGAGTCGTTACCGACACGAAACCATATGGAAAAAATGTTCAATTATTTCCTGGTGCGGACGGCGTCTGAAGGCGACGGCAGTGTCACTGTATTCGGCGAGCAGGTGCCGGAGTCGCGCGACTTTGCCATTCCCGGCGACATTTCTTCGGCGGCGTTTTGGCTGGTTGCCGCCGCGGCGCAACGAAGAGGGCATCTGCTTATCCGCGACGTTGGTTTAAATGATACTCGAACCGCGTTGCTTGGCGTTTTGCTCCGCATGGGTGCGCAGGTGCGCGAGGCTGTTGAAGACGTCGATCAGCTTGAGCCGCGCGGAATTGTCGAAGTCACTGGTTTTCCGCTTAAAGGAACCGTCATCCAAGGCAAGGAGGTGCCACGACTTATTGACGAACTGCCGATTTTGTCTGTTGCAGGCGCCTTGGCAAACGGCAGAACAGTTATTCGGCAGGCAGGGGAACTACGCGTTAAAGAAACTGATCGCATTGCGGCAATCGCGCATAATTTGCGCACCATGGGCACACAGGTGGCCGAGCTGAACGATGGCCTCGAAATTTCTGGGCCGGCCCCTCTGCACGGTGCGCAGGTGGCGAGCTTCGGCGATCATCGCATCGCAATGGCGTTTGCCATAGCGGGTTTCTTCGCTGAAGGGGAAACTATTGTTCAGGACGCCGAATGCATTCGTGAGTCTTATCCGGGATTTGAAACGATGCTTGAAGAGTTCACGAATCCGAAGCGGATGCAGATCAGCACTCCAGTGATCGGCTCTCTTAACCCCACTGCGCCCGACCAAGGCTAGGCGAGTGCCATAGGATACGTAGGATAACATCGGACACATGTGACCTATGGGATTGCAGACTTGTCAGCGAGGCTTCCATCGGGTGATTGCTATTGATGGTCCGGCTGCTTCTGGAAAAAGCAGTGTCGCGCGAGAACTCGCCCGGCGGCTCGGCTTTATCTACGTGAACTCGGGAGCCGTTTATCGAGCGATCACGTGGTACCTCCTGGAAAAAGGCATCAATGCAGAAGACAGCAATCGCATCGCCCAAGCTCTCGAGTCAGCAGCCATTACCTGCTCCATTCAAAACAGCGAGTCGCGCATCTTGGTCGATAATGTCGATCCCGGGGACCATTTGCGCGATGATTCTGTGAACGAAAGTGTTTCCCGCGTCAGCAGGTTGCCTCTTGTCCGCCAGATTGTTGCCCAGAAGCTGCATGAGCGTGCGCAGAGCGACGACTTAGTCGTCGAAGGACGGGACATCGGTTCCGTGGTTTTCCCTCGGACGCCTTACAAATTTTACGTTGATGCTTCGCCTGAAGTGCGCCTCCGGCGTCGTGCTGCGCAAGGGGAACGCGACGAAATCACGATGCGCGATCACGCCGATTTTTCGCGGTCGGTCTCACCGCTCGTCGTCGCGGAAGACGCTCATGTGATCGATACGTCGCATCTTACGATCGAGGCAGTCGTCAACAAAATCATGGCACGGCTTAAGCAAATCGGTCTGCGGATTTAGAGATTTAGCGATTGAATAAAGAGAAATCGCTAAATCACTGAATCGCTCAGTCGTTAAATGAATTTCTACTATTGGCTTGGCTATCACTTTTCCCGTCTGGCCGGCCGATTGTTTTTTCGCCTTCGTGTAGTTCATCGGGAGCGCATGATTCAGAAGGGGCCGGTGATCCTCGCCATGAACCACCAGAGTTATCTCGATCCACCGCTTGCCGGGACTACTTGCGATCGGGCGATATACTTTCTGACCCGGCGAACACTTCTGGAATCGCCGCCGCTCGGCTGGCTTTTGCCCAAGCTGAATGTGATCCCAGTTAATCAAGAAGGCGTGGATCGTGGCGCCATCAAGGCTTTGATTCGTGTTCTCAAGGCGGGGAACGGGGTGCTGGTTTTCCCGGAAGGTTCGCGCACGCTTGACGGCAAGTTGCAGTCAGCCGAGCCAGGATTGGGCCTCGTGATTGCAAAAACGCTCGCGCCAGTCGTGCCGATGCGGATCTTTGGCGCCCACGAAGCTTTACCCCGAGGCGGTGGCGGTTTGCGTTTTGTGCCAATTACGATCGTAATTGGAGAGCCTATTTTTTTTTCCGCAGCCGATCTTTCCCCGCCGGGGAAAGATGTCTACCGGCGATTGAGCGAACGCGTTATGGATGCAATTGCGGTGTTGCGCCTGGACTGACGCGGCCTTGCGGTTGTGGGATCGACTTCGATACTAAGGCGTGAATTCAGGTAAGCCTCTCGAAAAATCCCGGGAATCCCGGGTCTCAAAGAGCGCTGTTGTAGTGATGCTCATCATCATTGGCACACTGGCCTTATTGGCCGTCTTTGCCAATGTCCAGCGTTTTCGGCGTGATCAGGTAGAGACGGTTGTGGTCAGACCGGCAACTACACCAGCGCCGCGGGCGCGTTAACTTTCGTTTGACTAGTCGTTGGCCTTCCATTTCCTTCGTCCGATTACAAAAGATCAAATACAGTTTACTTCCTGATATGAAAAAAGTTTTTGTCCTTTCGATGCTGATCTCTTTTGCAATGATTTGCTCCTGCCAAAAACAAGATTCGGCCGGCGAACAGCAACTTGCTCAACGGAAAACGGAACTGGACGCACGCGAGAAAGCACTAGACGAAAGAGAGAAAGCAATGGCGGAAAGGGAAAAAGCCAGAGTAAGAGCCCGCACGATTCCCTCTGACCTCCAGTCACGGGCTCCGGTTCGCGACCCCGCGCAGGTGAAAGCTGAAAGAGACAAGAGATTACAACAGCTCCCTCCCGACCTTCAGTTGCAGGGTTTGATCGCCGACCCATCGCAGGCGAGAGACGAAAAAGATACCAGAATGCAAGAGCGACTCGCCCAACGACAGCGTAGGATGGAAGAATTACAAAAAGCGAGGATGGCTCGCGCAGCTAAATCTTTGGCGGCGCAAGCCACGTCGCCAACTCCATCTCCTGCGACAGAGTCTACTTCGCCGTCTCCTTCGCCTACGCCGACGCCTGAGTAAATTCGAGCTGTTGTTTACGCGCCCCGGCCAAAACTGGCCGCTAAATTTGCGCCGCGCCCTGCAAGCTCGCGAGCGTATTGGAGCGTGTCGATAGAATCGATATTCTTGTCGCGCCGGATAGCTTTGATTCTCGGGAAACGCAATGCCAGTCCACTGGCGTGACGCGTGCTGGGCTGGATTGAATTGAAGGCGACCTCGAGCACGACATCCGGTTTTACTGTACGAAACCGGCCGTGATCAGCGATTGTGTTCTGTTTGAAGTGCTCGGTTAATTCCGCAATCTCCGCATCGGTCAATCCGCTGTAAGCTTTGCCGATGGGCAAAAGGTCGCCGGTCGTTTCATCGCGCACGGCGAAGGTGTAATCGCTCAGAACATTATTGCGCTTGCCATGGCCAAGCTGCGCGGCGACAACCACCACATCGAGTGTCGCCAGCTCTTTCTTCAGTTTGAACCAAAACATCCCCCGGGTGCCGGGTAAATAAAAGCTTTCCGGGTCTTTGATCATCAGACCTTCATTCAAACGCCGGCGAGCCTGTTGAAACATTTGTTCGATCTCGGCGGCAGAATGGGCGGGGATCACTCTCGCAATTTGGAATTGTGAAGGCAAACGCAGGCCGTCGAGGTCTCTTCGCCGCTCGCGCAACGGAGTTCTTAACAACGACTGCCCTTTCAGCCAAAGAAGATCAAAGATGACGAACTCGACCGGCACGTCCGCTGCCGCGCGCGCGAATAGATCCGTGCCGTCGCTTATGCGGCCGAGCCGCCTTTGCAGATCGAAAAAGGTGAGCCTCCGATCTTCCTGGAAAGCGATAATTTCGCCGTCGATAATCAGCTCTTCCTGGAAGTTCCTAGCTTGATCTGCCAGCTCGGGAAATTGGCTGGTGATGCGCCGCAAATCGCGTGAGAAAATTTCAACGCGTTGTGCAGTGCGATGAAGCTGTGCGCGGATACCATCGAATTTGTCTTCAACATAAACTGTAGCCGGGGTCGCTGACCCGGACTGGCCGAAGTCACCGGCCGCAGCGACAGCAAACCGTTCCCACACAGCTTCTGCAGTCGGTTGAGGAGTCGCAAGCATGCACTTGATCGGACGAAAGAGCGACAGCTCCGCCCGATGCAGTTCCTTTCGCGAAGCGAGCAGCGCGGTCTGGCCAATGTCGCCCGACAGCATGCTGGCCTCTCTTACTTCTTCGAGGGGAACATCAAACGCCTTCGCAATCGCTTCGTCCACCAAACCCTCCCGCAATCCGATGCGCAGGTCGCCTGTCAGGATTTTAACGACGTACTGACCTTCGCGCGCGGACAAGATCGACAAGCGATTTTGCAGCAGTTTCGCCTTGGCGTTGGGGCCGCGCGCTCGATGCAGGTTTTCGAACAACTCGCGCGATTCACGGATACCGAAAGGCTGCGGCGCCGTTCGCCCATCAAGAACTTCGAACGCACTCTTGCCAGCGTCCCCGTGGGCGCTGGCGATGCGATGAAGTTCTGTGTCGTCAATATTGGTGGCGGCTTGCAGGGCGCGGAAGATTACCGCCCAGCCAACCTGTAGTGTGCGCAAATCGCTTTCCGCAAATGCTCTTCCCGTAAAGTAGGGAGTCGCGATCGGAAGCTGCTCGTTTGTCAAGCCGCGTAGATAATCGGCAAGCAGTCGAATTTTCTCCAGCTTTGCCGAAGTCGCCGCAATCGCTTCACCAAGATTCGCAAACGCGAGAAATTCGGATGCTGTAGTGGCGGCTGTGTCAGCCGCGATCTTCATAGACGCAGGCGACACGCCTGCCGCTACAGGCTTCGCGAACGGGAACTCCATTTGATTTTCCTTGCTCAATGCCCAAGCTTCGATGCCGCGCGCGCGGAGATCACTGGCAAACTCGGCGGCAAACCCGTGGAGCGTAAACACTCGCCGTGGCTGTACCAGTTCGACGTAGCGAACCAAATCGTCATAATCCGCATGATCCGAGAGAGGAAACGCGGCATCGACCCCGTAGCGATAGACCGCGTTTGGATCGACCGCCCAACCACTGATCATCGCTACACGTTTGTGCGGGATTCTTTCCAGCATTTGCGAGCGATTCGCGCTCGGTGGGCAAATAAGAACTTTTCCTGCAACATCGTTCGGGTTATACCGCGCATACTTGCAGAACGACTGCCCGAACTGCTCGTGGATGCGTGTCATCCGATAAACCGACGCGTGGAGCATGGGTGTTAGGCCCGCTCCATCAAGCGAGCACAATATCTCCTGAGCTTTGCCTAACGAGTAGCCCAGAAGCACTGGCACCTGGACGGCTTCGATTGTTTCGCGGCAGAAAGCGACTATTTCGTCAATGACTCGCTCCGTTGGCGGAAATCGATAGCGCGGCAGGCCAAATGTGGTCTCCATTATGAGTGTGTCGGCGTGGTGCCACTGCGCCTGCTCAGCGGATTTTCCGGGACGCAGCTTGAAATCTCCCGTGTAAAGGAGTGTTTCGTCAGCGGCAAAAAGGAAACATTGCGCTGAGCCAGAGATATGACCAGCGGGCAATAACACCATATCGAATCCGTGTATCGCCCGTTTTTCACCAAATGGCAGAACATGTTCGGTGCGCCGACCCGGCATCCGGTGTTGAAGCAAACGCGACGTCCGCTCGGAAACGATAATCTCCTCGTGAGGCGCTATGTGATCGCTATGCGCATGCGAAACGAAAGCGAAGCGCTTTGGATCCCATGGGTCCAGCCACAGGTCCGATTGTGGCAGATGAACTCCGCGCTCGTAACGAACTTCAATCATTTAAAAAGAAGTTTACTTTCGGATTCGAGCGAGTTCCATAGAACCTGTAAAATCTATGAGATACAGGCAAAAAAGATCTGCCGCCGCAGTTTTCACTTTGATCTTACTTACCATCTGCGCTTCCAGTGAGGGCGCTCCTCGCGAAGAACCAAGAATCGTCGAAAAAGTGACACCGCTCCCGTTTGCGTTAGACAAAGATTTCGAGTTTCGAAAGACGAAGCTTTTCTTGTTAAGTGCCAATGCGCCAACGGCAGGTCAGCGCGCCCGGCAGACCACGAGCACAATTAGTGGGAAATCGCTCTCTGGCACTTCGCCGAGCCAGAAAACGGCGACGCTTCAGGACGCTCCGATCACCTTTGAGCGCCAATACCGGCTCTTCGGAGCGGTGACGGCGCTCGATCAACGTCAGCGTTTCGGCAATTACTTCGATTTCTTTTGGCGGGCCAAGCGGCCCTCCGACGTCACTGTGCGTCTGGAGTATCGCCAGGAAAAATTACACGACCACGTCCAGGCGCAGGAGATTATCTATCGAAACGTGCGCGGCACTCACAAGACCGAATTCAAGGTCATTGGCGACGATTACTTTGACGATGGCCGCGTGATTGCCTGGCGGTGCCTGTTAATAGCAAACGGCCAGATCGTGGCCGAAAACCGCTCCTATATGTGGGAATAGTGTGGCAGCCCAGCCATGTCGGCCGCCTTCCTTGGTCGTGCTCGAGCGCTGCGGCCCACTAATGCGTCCCCTTCTAGGCTGCGTTTCGAATCAAATTTCGGGAGCTGCTGAAATTCCGTGAGGTTTGACAGTATGCCTTTTGGACTGGTATCCTTTAAGGAGTAACCGTGGATTCATCTATTCAAGTAGGGGTGAGCGGCCCGACCGTATGGGTGAAAGTCGAGGGGAAAGGTAGTTTCCTCAATAGCGGCAACCTGAAAGAGTTCGCGCGTGAGATGTTGGACCGTGGCTATCGTGAATTTGTGGTGGACTTGGCAGATTGCGCCATGATGGATTCCACATTCATGGGGACCATGGCCAGCGTGGCCTTGCGATTGAAGGAGCTCGGCCAGGGTCACCTTCACATCGTTCATTGTAGAAATCGCAGCCAAGAGCTTCTCTCCGGGCTGGGTCTGGATCAAATATTCGATATTCATGCAAACGGAGCGCGCGCGCCCGAATGTGAGACGCTCGAGCAAACTCCTAGAGGTCGGTCGCTAGAGGCGGAGAAAAAGGAGCAGGCAGAAACGATGCTGGAAGCGCACGAGGCGCTTTGCGAGGCAGCACCGGAAAATCTGTTTCAATTTAAGGACGTTCTCGATTTCTTAAGACAAGACCTTCATCACGAGACGCCTTTGAAGTAAGCTGGCCCTTGCACGATGTGGCCGACTCTTCTCCTCGGACTGCTTGTCGCGTCTTTTGGCGGATGGATTCTTACCGCCTACCTCCAGACGCGGCGGATTCGCACGCTGGAGCGTTCTCACGAGGAGATCCAAGTCGAGGAAACGCTCGTTTTCGATTTCCTCCACGGTCTCGGCGAAGCCTTCCGGGAGACCATTCGACCTCAGGAACTGCATCGACTCATCGTCGAGGGAGCTACGCGCATTCTCGACGCGCACGGCGGAGCGCTTTATGTGACCGATCGCACCGGCGCCAAACTTACACCGGCTTTTATCTCCAAAGGTTGTCCGCCGCTGGTCGATATTTCGCCGAATATTTTGCAACAAGCGGCTGCCAACCCCGTCGTACTTGAAAGCTTTCTACGGCTACACACGGTTGTCCCTGGCGAAGGACTAATTGGGCACATCTGGCAAACAGGACAATCTGTTTGGTTGAACGATTTCTCGGAAGCACCGGAGCTGGCGAAATTGCGTGGCACCGCTTTTGGCAGTTCGTCGGTCATGGCTGCGGCGCTTCGGTATGGAAATCAAGATCTGGGTGTGCTGGCACTCGCCAATGGTCCGACGGGTGCGGCCTTTTCGCAGAGTGATTTCGTCGTTTTTAAATCGATCGCTGAGCAATCTGCCTTTGCGCTCTACAACGCCATTATTTATTCGATGGCGAACGAAAAGAAACGGCTGGACCACGATCTTGAGATTGCGCGGGACATCCAGCGCATTTTGCTTCCATCAGAAGCGCCGGCCATTGATGGATTTCAGATCAGCGGTATCAATGTGCCGGCCCGTCAGGTAAGCGGCGATTATTTCGATTACATTCAGGTCGATGAGGAGCGGCTCGGGGTCGCGATCGCAGACGTTTCGGGCAAAGGCGTGCCGGCATCGCTGATCATGGCGATTTGCCGCAGTGTTTTGCGCGCTGAGGCGTCGCGAAACCCCTCTCCGGCGGATGTTTTGCGAAAGGTGAACCGTCAGCTCTATCCCGATATCAAGGAAGACATGTTCATCAGCATGGCCTATCTTATCCTGAATCATCAGCGCAATGGCATCACCCTCGCGCGCGCGGGACACGACGCGCCGTTGCTTTACCAGCGCCAGCCGCAAACTGTTACGCCGGTAAAGTCGCCGGGAATGGTCGTGGGAATTGACAGTGGCAGCGTGTTTGATAGGCTTACGGTTGACTTCGCCGTCCCGCTCGAGCGCGATGATTGCCTCGTCCTCTACACCGACGGTGTGACCGAAACGCTAGATACCGAGGGAGACGAGTTCGGCCTTGATCGTCTGATGCAATCGGTCCGCGCCAGCGCACACGATGGCGCACAGGCGATTGTAAAGAAAATTATTCAGGACGTGCGCGACTTTACTGGCGCGGCACCTCAAAATGACGATATGACATTGATTGCCATCCGCAAAACATGAAAAAAATTCCTGTTTCTGAACAACACAAAGTAACGAGAGAACCGGCACCGTTGAAGACCTTGCCTTCATTCGCCACGTCCGCCACCGCAGCTGGCACCGAGCAAACCGACACCGAAGATCCGATGGCTGGCTTGCAAGCCGATCTCGACCGGTTCCGCGATCTGGCATTGCGCAGTCAGGCCGATTTCGAAAATTATAAAAAGCGCTCAGCCCGCGAAAAGGAGGAGGCGATCAAATACGCCAACAGCGCGTTGCTCGAGCGGTTAGTGTCAATTATCGATAACTTTGAGCTTGGTCTCGCAGCCGCAAAAGAGCATGGCGAACAGTCTCCCATTTATTCGGGGATGATTCTGGTCCAAAAACAACTTAATGATTTGCTGGCGGAAAATGGGCTGCAACCGATCGAGGCCGAGGGCAAAAAGTTTGATCCAAACGCGCACGAAGCAATTGGACATGAGCCGAGTGATCAAGTTCCCGAAGGGATTGTGCTGCGCCAGGCCCGTCGCGGCTATCGATTTAAGGATCGATTGCTTCGACCTGCAAAGGTGGTCGTTTCCAGCGGACCGGCAAAATAGCAGGCCTTCTTGCCTCTCGGTCCCATCAATCCCATAGACTTGTAGACATATGGCCACCACCGAGAAACGCGATTACTACGAGGTGCTCGGCGTTGAACGAAGCGCCACCGATGAGGAGGTCAAACGCGCCTATCGCAAACTCGCGGTGAGGTTTCATCCAGATAAAAATCCGGACGACCCGCACGCCGAGGAAAAATTCAAGGAATTAGGCGAAGCGTACGATGTCCTCATGGACCCCGATAAGCGCGCTGCCTACGATCGCTTCGGTCACGCCGCATTTGCCCCGGGCGGCGTCGGTTTCGGTCGCGGCGCTTTCCATGATCCATTCGAGATTTTCCGTGAAGTGTTCGGCGGCGTCGGTTTTGGCGGCGGAATTTTCGACACGTTCTTCGGCGGCGGCAGGGGAGCAGGCACGGAAGATCGGCGGCGCGGATCAGATTTGCGCTATGACATGGAAATCAGACTGGAAGAAGCGGCTTTTGGTGCGGACAAGCAGATTGAGATAGAGAAACTGGATACGTGCGACAAATGCCAGGGCAGCGGCGCTGAACCGGGTTCGCGCAGGATCAGCTGTCCCACCTGCGGCGGCCGTGGTCAGGTCGTCAGTTCACGTGGATTTTTTCACATTTCGCAGACATGTCCTCGCTGTCATGGCGCCGGGGAAATAATTGAAAAGCCATGCCCGAAATGCCGCGGCGAGGGGCGCGTGGAAAAATTGAGCCGCGTTAACTTGAAAATTCCAGCCGGCATCAGGGAAGGCACACGGCTGCGGTCGTTAGGCAATGGCGAGGCCGGCATCGGCGGTGGTCCTCCGGGCGACCTTTACATCGTGATTCATATCAAGGAACACAAAATCTTTCAGCGCGAAGGCGACGATCTGTATTGTGAGGTACCAATTCCGTTCTCCATTGCGGCCTTAGGCGGCGAGATTGATGTGCCAACTCTGGAAGGCAAAGCGAATCTGAAAGTGCCCGCCGGCACCCAAAGCGGGCAAATGTTCAAACTCCGTGGAAAAGGGATCGTGAACGTCAACGGACGCGGTCATGGCGATTTGTTCGCGCGTCTGATTGTCGAGGTGCCGTCGCGCCTGAATTCGGAGCAGCGTCAGAAGCTGGAGGAGTTCGCAGCGCTTTGCGGCGAGGAAAACACTCCGATGCGCAAAAGTTTCTTCGAGCGCGCCAAGGAATTCTTCAAATAACCCCGCAGCTTCCGTGGTTCACAATGGTGTCAAACTGATCGAGTGCCCGCGCGATGCCTGGCAAGGTCTCAAGCGGCAAATCCCCACGGACCTGAAGGTTCGTTACTTGCGCGCGTTGATCCTGGCGGGGTTCAAGCACATCGATGCTGTGAGTTTTGTCTCTCCCAAAGCCGTCCCACAAATGGCCGATAGCGAGAAGGTGCTGGAGCAAATCGACGTGCCGGGGGATGTCGAAATCATCGGCATTGTGGTAAACGAAAAAGGCGCGGAGCGCGCGATTACCTCCAAGGCAGTTGCCACCTTGGGTTTTCCTTACTCCATCTCAGAGACGTTTCTGCGCAAAAACCAAAACCAGACACTCGAAGACGGCTACAAAGTGTTGCAATCGATTAAAACAATGGCTGACAAAGCGGGGCTCGGCATGGTCGCTTACATTTCCATGGCATTCGGAAATCCGTATGGCGATCCGTGGAATGAGAATGAAGTGTGCCAGGCAGTAAAGAAATTAGCCGGCATTGGTATTCGATCCATTTCGCTCGCTGACACGGTCGCAGTGGCCAATCGTGATCTGATTCGCCGCGTGGTTGAATCAGTCACGAATCAATATCCCGAGTACGACATTGGCGTGCATCTGCACAGCGCGCCCGGGGAAGCCGCAGCAAAAGTGCTAGCCGCTTATGATGCAGGTTGCCGTCGATTTGATTCGGCCATCGGTGGCCTTGGTGGATGCCCATTCGCGCAGGATACGCTGGTTGGAAATATTCCCACAGAGAGCGTGATCGCAGGGCTTCAACAGCGCGGTGTGGAGCTGCCGATAAGCAAATCGTTGGCGGACGCGCTAGCGTTGAACTCACTTATCGCAGCTAACTATCAGTAAGGCGGTGCACCGCTTTTACATCTCACCGGAGAATTGGAATCCTGGCGCGCTCGCGTTGACTGGATCGGAGGCGCACCATGCGCGCAACGTCCTGCGCATGAAAGCCGGGGAGAAACTTGTCCTTTTCAACGGTCAAGGACGGGAAATTACCGCGGAAATTGTCGATTTTAGTAGCGACGAGATTGGTTTGCGAAAGTTGCACGAAGCAGAAACGCCGCCGCTGCATTGCCGGATCGTTCTGGGACAGGCGATTCCAAAAGGCAGAAACATGGAGGTGATCGTGCAGAAGGCGGTCGAGATCGGCGCGGCCGAAATTGCGCCGATCATTTCGGATCGCACCATTGTGCAGGTCGATTCCGAAAGCGCTGCGCAAAAACAGTCGAAATGGCAGCAAATCGCGATTGAAGCCGGCAAACAATGCGGTCAGAACTGGCTGCCGCGCGTGCACACGCCAAAAAAACTAGCGGATTTTTTCTCTGCTGTAGAGGCAGGCGTGTCGCCTGCAGAGTCGCTCACGTCGCAGCCGACACGGCTGCCACTACAGAAAAATATCGCGCAATTCGATCTTCGGCTAATCGGATCGCTTCAGCCCGATGCCCAACACTTGAAAAAGATTTTGGCCGATTATTCGAGTGAACATCAACATCGTCCTCGTAACGTATTGATGCTTGTTGGGCCGGAAGGCGATTTCACGCCTGCGGAACTTGCGCTCGCGCGGCGACATGGGTGTCAGCCGATCACACTCGGCCCGATCATCCTGCGAGTGGAGACTGCGGCAATATATTGCCTGAGTGTTCTCTCTTACGAATTGCTGATTGAGTCAGGCGGTTGAAACTGGAAAGGCTATTCGGCCATCGCCGCTTCAACGGCGGATTCGCTGGGAAAATCGGGTGCGTGCGCAGTCCGGTCCGGCGGCGCGGGTTGGATTGAAACAATCGTAAATTGAGCGGCGCTGTGCGCAGTGCTTAGGGAAACAGTCTCGCCGACTTCATGACCGAGCAGCGCCTGGCCGATGGCGGTTTGATACGAAATGATGTGACGGTCGGGGTCGCCATCCCACGCGCCCAAAACCGTATAGGTTTCTTCCTTGTTCGTCGTCACGTCGCGCACGGTGACGATTGTGCCGATGGAAACGCGGGACGTGTCGGGATTCTCAAACGAAGTGCCGCGCGCGTTGTGCAGCATTTGATCCAGCTCGGCTTTGCGTCGCATCAGCACGCTCTGCATTTGCTTGGCTGCTTTAAATTCAAAATTCTCGCTCAGATCGCCGTACGATCTCGCGAGTGCGATTTCTCTGCTGTTCTCGGGAATTTTTACTTTTACGAGTTCTTCGAATTCGGCCTTACGCTTTTCCAGGCTGCTCCAGGACACGATAAGCGGCGCGGCCTTCTCCGGTGCTTCCACGCCTGCGATCATGCTTTCCAGTTCCGGATAAATCTTCACCACCCGCGCCAGGAGCGAGCGTTTCGTCAACTCGTCGAATAGCGGACTCAGCTGGAGTCGCCGCATCGCGTCGCGCGCAAGAGCGACATCGGCGTTTTTAAAAATGTCCCCAAGCAATTGCCGATCTTCGACCAGAGCACGGTGCAACTTGCCGGCGCGTCCCGGAGCGTTGTGCTTTTCCCGCTCCAGCGCGGCGAGAATCGCGCCGAGCAAATCTGGCGTAACCAGCTCGTTCCACTGTTCCCGTTCGCTGCACAGCCAGGTGAGCATCTCGCTTGTGGCTGAGTGTTCCCGAATGCTTCGCTCCAGCATTGTCCGAAGGTCAGCATGCTGTCCGCCTTCATCCAAGATGCGCGCAATTTGCGCGACCATGCGTGCGTAACTCCCTTCCATCAAGTGTAAGGCGCGCTCCGCCCAGCCCGGACCGAGCGCCGACGGTAACGCTTCCAAGACCCGTTTCTCTTTTGCCGCCGGCAACTTCGGCAGGATCGATATCAGGCGCTTTTCTTCATCAAGAATTAATTTCGAAAGAGTCAAACCAATATGGGTCGTGTGGAGTGATGGGACGCGCCCAAGCAAATCGTCGCGGGCCATGATGAGCTCGAACGCGAGCTCAGGATGCATTTTCTGGTTGCGCGCTGCCGTGTTCTCGATGGTCACGATGATTGGCTGAAGCTGCTTTTCAAGCTCCTTAAATTGCTGATAAAACTTAATGATTTGCTCGAGCGCCGCGATTTGCTCTTTCGGTTGGCGCGCTTTATTGAAAGCGGCGATCAATTCATCAGCATGCGATATGCCTTCGCCGCGGATTTGAATTGGCTCGGTCTTTTTTGCAGGGATGGAAAAAGCGCCGCTCGCCTTGAGCGCCTTCTTCGTTGATTCCCACCAGCGTTTCCATTCCGCCTCGGTGAAAACATCGCCGACCAGCCATTCATTGATCTGCTGCGCGGTGCCTCTTCCGCCCAAACTTTCCAGAATATTTCGCACCAGCGCAGCCGGATTTTCCCTGGCCAAATTTTTGATCGACACAATGTCGGTTGCCTTGCGTGCGAGAAAATGCTCCGGCGCTAGCGGCGTAAGATTCTCCGCAGCGTACTGGACCTGCATGGGATGGGACTTCTTGCCGGCAAAATCGATTACGATCTGATTGAGCAGCAGGTTCCACTCGCGCACGCGACCGAATCCCCAACTCTTGTGCAGACAGAATGTGCCCGGCTTTAGTTTTTCCAGTTGCTCGGCGGCTTTGGAGGTAAGCTTTCCCGATTCGACGAGCTTTTGTAAGTCAACGTCCATTTTTTGCAGGGGAGACAATATCACCTCATAGGAGATACGCCATAAATCGCATGGGACGAGCGCGCAATTTACGATTGCCGTGCGCCGCACGGCATGAAAATCTCGCGCTGTGACAACCAGCATCTGGTTTTGGATTGCATTCACCGCGGGCGTTTTTATCGCGCTGACGATCGATCTCGCCCAATTCAAGCACCGCGGACGCGAACTGAGCATGCGCGCGGCGACCCAACGCACTGCCATCTGGATCGTGCTCTCGCTCCTTTTCAATTTGCTGGTTTGGAAACTGCGCGGGCCGGACAAAGCCCTCGAATTTCTTACCGGCTACGTGATCGAATACTCGTTGAGCGTCGATAACATCTTCGTTTTCGTGATCATCTTCGCGTATTTCAAGGTGCCGTCGATGGCGCAGCATCGCGCCCTGGTGTGGGGAATCGTGGGCGCCCTTGTCATGCGTGGCATCATGATCTTGCTCGGCGTGACTTTGGTATCGCGGTTTCATTTCATTCTTTACATCTTTGGAATCTTCCTGGTGGTGACCGCCATTCGAATGCTTTTTGGAAAGGCCGGCGAGCCAGATTTCGGGAAGAGTCTGGTGATGCGTTTTTGTAGGAATTGGATTCCCATCACGCCGGATTTTTACGGCGAGCATTTCAAAGCGCGGGTGGGGAATCGCTGGATGCTCACACCACTCGGTGTGGCATTGATCGTCATCGATGTAATGGACTTGATTTTTGCGGTCGACTCCATCCCGGCAGTGTTTGCGATTACCCAGGACCCGTTCATCGTTTATACGTCCAATATTTGCGCCATTCTCGGCCTGCGCTCGCTCTATTTCGTCGTGGCGCGCTTGATGAACCGTTTCGTTTACCTGAGGACCGGTCTCGCCTTCGTGCTCGGTTTCGTTGGGCTCAAAATGATCATGGCCAAATATTTTCCCGTGCCGACTCTAATTTCTCTCGGCATAATCGTGCTCATTCTTGCAATTACAGTCGTGATTTCGGTTCTGGCGACGCAGAACCGCGGCGGCGCTGACAATCGAAAATAAGTATTGCTTTTGCTGTTCGGAATTATTTAACTGGTTTGGAACGCCTATGAAAACAATTCTTGCCCTCGCAACGGTCGCTGGCCTTGCCGGCGGAGCCTTGGCCGATATTCAAGACCCGCCGGGGAATGACTACGGGCCAACGCGCAAGCTCGGTCGCGGCCTTTCGAATTTTATCATCGCACCGACTGACTTTTTTGTGACGGTTAACCAAGTCAACCAAACGGAAGGCAATTCCGCCGGGGCCGGTTATGGCGTTTGGCGCGGACTAGGGCGCGCGGGCGCGCGACACGTAGCGGGACTTATTGAAATTTTGACGTTTCCGTTTCCAATATGGCACCAAAGCTACTATCCGATTCTGCCGCCGGACATCCCGTACATTCATGCCGGCTATCCGGAATTTCCTCCTGAGGTCGGTAACGAGTCCAAATACCCCTACGTGCGCGACTCGCACCAGGATTTCAACTAGCATTCCGGTTTCCCTCCAGCTTGCTTGTTGTTCGGATAGCCAGCAGCTACCTCGCGCGTCCGCGCGCTCACCAGAGATTTTCTCTCAGCGCTGCGTGAATCTCATTAACACCTCGCTTCAGCGAGGTGATACTCAGCGCTACCTCGCGCTAACCGCTTGAGCGGTTTCTTCCCCGCGTCAGAAAAACCGCTGAAGCGGTTACTGACTTTCGTTCGCATTGTACACCCAGCTGAAGCAGGATGTTAATGAGATGCGCCTTGTCGATGTGAGAATCGAAGACGTCGCTTTTGGCGGAAAAGGCGTCGCGCGAGAGCAAGGCAAAGCCGTCTTTGTTCCGTACACTATCGAGGGCGAGCTCGTTTCGGCCGAAATCGTGCGTGAGAAAAAACAATTCGCCGAAGCGGAACTGGTCCAGGTAAAGGAAAGTTCTTCGGATCGCGTCACGCCCCAATGTCCTTATTTCGGCCGGTGCGGTGGATGCGCTTACCAGCACATCAGCTACGAACATCAGCTTGCGATTAAGTGGCGACAGGTGCGTGATGCTCTCCAGCGGATCGGCAAGCTCAAGGACGTCCCGATGCGGCCCATCATCCCTTCGCCCAAGCAGTATGGATATCGCAATCGCATAACTGTTCACGCACAGGATGGAGTGATCGGTTTTTTCCGGCGGGATTCCCATCGATTGATCGACATCGAGCGTTGCCCGATTTCGAGAGATGAAGTTAATCGCGCGCTCGCGGAATTACGCGCGCAACCATACGTGCGCGATGGCCATTACACACTGCGGACTTCATCTAGCGCCCGCGCGTTTTCCCAAACGAACGACGAAGTCGCAGATATGTTACGCGATTTCATCGTCGACCTCGTTCCACCGAACCAGGAACTGTTGATCGACGCCTATTGCGGCGCCGGATTTTTCGCGAAGGCCTTGCTCGACAAATTTGAGCGTGTAATCGGGATCGACTGGGACCGTTTCGCAATTGCAGCCGCAAGGGAAAACGCTACCGACAAGGAAACCTACATCGCCGGCGATGTGGAAGAGGAACTCAGACGCTCACTCGTCGATGCTGTAGAGGCGGCTGTCTCAGCCGCAAACCTTGACGCATTGCGCGTGAGGACACGGGCCACTACACTCATCGTCGATCCTCCGGCGACCGGGCTGAGCGCGTCCGTGCGAAAAGCAATTGCTGATCTTGCGCCGGCGACGCTCGTTTACGTTTCTTGCAACCCGCCGACGCTGGCGCGCGATTTGAAAGAGTTGCAGGAGAAATTCGCGATCAATTCCGTTACGCCGCTCGACATGTTTCCGCAGACAGCCGAGATCGAAGTAGCGGTGTATTTGAGCAAACGTTCAACGCCGAACTCGTGACAAATACCAGATCATCGATCCCCCAATGGGCAGGCCGATCAGGGTTTTCGGATCCTGCCGGAGCAGCGCGTTAAGCGAATCCCCAATGAGATTGACAGCCAAGACTATAATGGCCAGCCGGCGTCCCCACTGCGCACGTCGTGCAAGCCCAATCGCGCTCAATCCGCACGCAATGCCGACCAGTGTCATCAGCGCAATCGATGTGCCGCGCCCGATCTCTTGAAACTGGACGCGCGCGTCCGGTTTCAATCGCCAGATCGCTTCGAGAAAACTTCCGGGAAACGCCAGCGCCAGTATTGTAAGCAGACAAATGAGAGCGCCGGAGGCGAAAAAGAGTGCCAGCAAAACTGTGCCGATGGTTCGCTTGCGAGCGTTTGTCACGCGTAAACCAAGAGATCAATTTCTTCCGGCAGCGAGTGTGAGACTTCACGAATCACATTGCCGCGCAGCAGATTCATGAGCGCGCTGCGTTGTGGCGCACCGAGAATAACTCGCGACGCCCCGAGGGTCGCGGCGACGTCGACAATCGTTTCTGCGGCCGATGGACTGACTGCATAACAAAACAGCGGCGTGAAATCCGCGGCTTTCTGTTTTGCTTCAGTGAAGATCGCACTTGCCTCGGCGTCTTCTTGCCATTTGCGGCCAACGTCCTGCTCGGTCATGAATGGTTGTTCGCGCACAAACAGCAAGTAAAGGCGAGCGCCTGCTTTGCGCGCTTCGCGCAAGGCGAAATCGAGGGTGCGACCGGTACCGCGAATCGCGCACAGGGTGGTTTCAGCGCCGAATGAAGCCAATGGCAATTCGGTTCGGCGACCATGGACTGCCGCTACAGAAGAAGCTGCTGGCGCGATAGCTTCCCTCTTCATCCGCCGTTCCTGCACAAGTCCGCGCAAAATTAACCCGACGGCGAGAATGGTGACCGCAAAATAGCGCGCATTCGGTTTGTCGATGAGCAGCGACATTTCGATCGCCGCCATGACAAGAAAAGTTCCAAACATCAGCGTGCGCTCCGAGGTTTTGATCGACAATTTCCGGTCAGTTGAAGTGGCGCCGAGATTGGTTGCGATCGCGCCGACTACGCCGACAGCATAAAGATCGGCGAGACCAGCCATGTCTTTCACAAGCAACACCAGGAACATCGGCACAAACGTGGCGAGCAGCATACCGGCGCTTGGCACGCCCCATTTGTTGAGCCGATGGAAAATGGGCGGTACCTCCCGGTCACGCGACATGAGGAATTGAATCATGATTAGATCGACAATCGCCGTGTTGACCGCTGACAATAGAAGCATCGCGAAGACGATGCTGACGATGAAACCGAAGGCGTGACCGAGAGCTGGGCCTAACGCGCCGCCGACAAAAACTTGGCCCATGTAACGCAGCATGTAATCGCGCACACCTTCCGCGCCCGGGGCGTTCACATCTCCGTTTACGATCTGCAATCCGTTTAGGGCGTGCATGGCGAGTCCGAGCAGTGCAGTGAAAATGCAGACTTCGATCATCACCATCAGGATTGCGGGTGTGGATGTTTTAACGACCGATGGATGCTCATCGGTACTGCCGGGATCGAGCTTCATTACGCCGGTGGCGTTCGCAATCGCTTCGACCCCGGAAAGTGCAAGCACGATGCCGACGAAGCCGGCCCAGTTTTGCGCGAGCGCTCCGTGCAGCGGTTGCAGATGACCGAACGCAGTGCCGAGATGCGGCAGGCTGAAGAGGCCCAAAGTGACGACAACAATTGCCGTAGGAACTGAAACCAAAAATGCGAGGCCACCAGTTTGTTTCGGTCCAAGCAGGTTGAGTAATCCGATGATAAGGATCGAGGCGGCGGCGAATTTTTCCGGATGGGGGACGCCAAGATATTGGAATGCGGACAGCGCGCTGATGGCCGCCGTCACTAAATAATCAGCGATAAGCAGAAACGCTCCGACAATCGAAATCACTTCCGAGCGATGCCGGACCGCTGCATACACGCCGCCGCCGTCAGGGTAGAGGCGGCAGATGATGATGTAGTTGATTCCGACGAGTGCCGTTAGCACGCACATTGCTGCGATCAGCCAGAATGAACTGTAGCCGGCTACAGCGAACGCAAGCCCAATGACGTATGCCTTGCTGGTTCCCCAGTCGCCGTACAAAATCGCCGCCGCGCGCTTCCAATCCACATTGCGCGGCCGCTTGATGTTAGTTGGGATCAATGCTTTGACTCAAACGAAGCGTCGCTCGCGCGACGAGCCGCTTCACTCTGCCAGGAGTCGATTCCACGACCTCCTTTGCCCTTTAACGTTGCTGACGAGGTTAGCTGTTGGGCTGGAGCCATTAAATACTCTCGATGCCGCGCATCGTTCGCCCCGATCCGCACCGCTTTTGGCGCACTCGGAATTTGGGTCCCCCGTTGGACCAGCCACTCGCTGATCCATTAAGCGAAACAAAGAACTGGGAAAAAATTTGTCTCTCAGTCGGGTTCGGTCAATGAAAATCGAAAGCTGGTGCTGGACCTCGCCGAGCGCGCCCGGCGGCGCGGAACGCTTGCGCAATCCGAATAGCGCAACTAGCGTTTGCGTCGGGCAATGGAGTTTGCCCTTCTTCGGCTGAAGAAGAACCGCACTTGAGCTGATGACTCCTGCAAAAGGAAGGAGTCATTATGCTTAATAATGTTTGGTTCATTGCTTGTATCTGGATGGGCTTGGCGCTTGTTGCCAGCCTGATTTCAATCCGGACCGGCATTTCAGTGGCGCTGATCGAGATCTTGATCGGTTTGGCTGCTGGCAACCTGGCAGTCGGTTTTGAGGGCGGCACACTGCAAGTTGGTTTGGCTGCTGCGCAGTCCAACGGCGGACAACTGCATCATCTGCTGCAATCGACCGAGTGGACGAATTTTCTCGCCCTTCTCGGGAGCGGCGTCCTCACTTTTCTCGCCGGCGCGGAAATCGATCCGCAATCACTCAAGGCCAACTGGCGGGCGAGCTTCTTCATCGGCGTGTTGTCATTCGCGGTTCCATTCGGCGTTGTCTGGTTCTTTGCGCAATACTTTTTCGGATGGGCGTTGCACGAGGCGCAAATTGCTGGCATCGCGCTTTCGACAACGTCCGTGGCGGTGGTTTATGCAGTTATGATCGAGGGCGGTTTCAGTGACACGGCAATGGGCAAGATGATTCTGGCTGCGTGTTTCATTACCGATCTCGGGACCGTGCTCGCATTGGGCACACTGTTTGCGACCTACAATCTTGCGCTACTGTTCTTTGTTATTGTCACGCTGATCGCTCTGTGGTTCATGCCTAAGTGGACGCAAGCGATCATCACCCGGTTTGGCGCGACCCGCGTGAGCGAGCCGGAAGTGAAATTCATTTTCTTTGTCTTGTTTTTCCTGGGTGCTCTGGCGACCGCGGCGAAAAGCGAAGCCGTTCTGCCTGCGTATTTAATCGGTCTGGTGGTCGCAGGCGTTTTCCTTCGCGACAAAACGCTCGTGCATCGCATGCGCAGCATCGCATTCGCGGTGTTCACGCCTTTCTATTTCATCAAAGCTGGTCTTTACGTCTCCCTGCCCGCGCTTTGGACTGGCCCCTTGCTCATTGCTGCATTGCTGATTTTGAAAATGGCGACGAAAATCGTCGGCGTGTTTCCACTCGCGCGCATGCACTGGATGAACAAACGCGAAGCGAGTTACACGACACTTCTCATGGCCACCGGCCTCACCTTCGGCACGATTTCCGCGCTGTTCGGTTTGCAAAATCACCTAATCGATCAGCGTCAGTACAGCATCCTCGTGACGGTGGTAATATTAAGCGCGTTTGTGCCTACGCTCATCGCGCAGAAATTTTTCCAGCCGAGCGTGAACGCAATGCACGCCTGGGGTCGACTCTACCGAAAACGCATGCGCATCCTGAGCGTGGAAGATGTGAATTCGGAAGATCAGGAGTGAGCGCTTGGCCCCGCCCCAGAAAGAGCTTGCCAGTGAACGAGCGTGCAATGGAGATTCTCCGCCAATAAGCAATGGCGCAGTTGATTGAGGATGTTGTTCTCGACGCGAGTGCGGGCGTGCACCGGCCGCGCAATCTGGATTGGAAACGCGCGGCCGCGTTGCTCTATGGCGATTGGGGCACCAGCAAAGCGTACGTGATCGGTCTGGCGTTTGTCGCCGCCGGATTTTCATCGCTGCCGATCATCCTTGCCGTTTGTGCGCTTACCGGTTTGGTCGGGATCAACTACGTAGTGATTTGCCGTCATTTTCCTGATGGGGGCGGTGTTTACTCCGCCGCGCGGTCGCAAGGGAGATTGCTCGCAGTGGTAGGCGCACTTTTGTTACTCGCCGATCTCACTGTCACGGCGGCGCTGAGCGGTTGGTCCGCTCTCACCTACATCACGTCCGGTGCGGAAAACGTCGCATGGATCAAGATGCTGCGTGATCATATCGCGCTCACCACGATTGGTGTGCTTTTGATCATGGGCTTGGTCAATTTTCTCGGGCCGAAACATTCCGGGAGTTTCGCGGTGGCGCTGGCGTTGCCCACGGCGCTGGTGGTCATTCTTCTGATTGCGATCAGCGCACCGCATTTCACCACGCGCTTTCTCGAGCCGCGACACCAGAGTCTGGGCACCGTCTGGGTGCAATTTGTGGGCGTGATCCTGGCGCTGTCGGGCGCGGAGTCCATCGCGAATCTCACCGGCGTGATGAAACTCGATCCGGGATCGACAATGGAACACCCGAACGTCGCGCGCGAGTCGGTCAAGGCGATTACGCCCGTGGCGATCGAGGTCGTGCTTGGCACTGCGTTCCTCGGCTGGGCAATGCTCTCACTGCCTGCAGTGCTCGGCAAGACACTGCATCTGACCGACAAGGGCGAGATCGCCGCGATTCTGGGACAGCGGAGTGAAGACATGCTGCGCTTCATCGGCGAGGAATTTGCCACCGCCACATTTTCGCCCGCGGTCGGGCAAATTTTTGGCTGGATCGTTGGAATCGTATTCTGCCTGCTGCTCCTGAGCGCGGCCAACACAGCGATCGTGGCGATGATCGGTCTGCTTTACATGATGTCGCGCGATCGCGAGATGCCGCGGCAATTCCGGCGCCTCAATCGGCACGGCGTTCCCATATGGCCGCTGTTCATCGCCACCGGCCTGCCAGTGGTCGTGCTGCTTTTTGCGGCAAACTTTACCGCGTTGGCTGGTCTTTATGCCATCGGCGTAGTCGGCGCGATCACGGTCAACGTCGGTTCGTGCACATTCAATCGGACCATGGGTTTCACCTGGTACGATCACGTGCTCTTTGGCACCACGTTCGTGATTTTGGCGTTTGTCGAGCTGACGCTGGCACATACGAAACTCGATGCCCTTCAATTCGTGCTTGCGGTTCTGATCGGCGGCTTGGCGTTGCGCGCTTACACATTGAAGCGTCAGGGTCTCACCACTCTCACGGTGACGCGCGAAGTCGCGAAGATGGTCACGCCTGGCCTCGTGGCCACCATGCGACCACGCTTGGAGGAAGGGCAAAAAATCATGGTGGCGGCGCGCGGGATTACACCCGTGCTCAGCTTCGCCATCGACGAAGCGCAGTTGCGCAAAGCCACGCTCTTTGTGCTGTACGTTAAGGAAGTCGCCGTTTATTACACAGCCGCAGGCACACCGCTTGGTCGCGCCAAATGGCGCGACGATCCGGAAGCAAATGCGATCATGTGTTCGGTGCTCAAACTCGGCGAGGAGCGTGGTATCAATGTTGTGCCGGTTTACGCGGTAAGCCAGGACGCCGCCGCGACCATTGTTGATCTTGCGGCGACAATGGGTGTTGATTTCGTCGTGATCGGCGCGTCCCAACGCACGGCCATGGCGAAGTTGCTTCGCGGAAGCGTTGCCAGCAATGTTGCTCAGCATTTGCCGGAATCGATTCAGTTGCTCATCTTCGGTTAACCTTTGATTGAACGTTGAACGTTGAACGCTTATTGCCATGACTCCGCCCAAGGTCCTCATCGCCGATGCAATTTCGCAGCGCGGAGTGGATGAGCTTTCACGCGACAACGTCCTTCATGTCGAAGTCAAGACGGGGCTTAGCGAACAAGAACTTATTGGCCTTATCCCGCCATTCAGCGGTCTGGTCGTGCGCAGCCAGACAAGAATCACCGCGGACATTTTGAATGCGGGCGCCAAACTTCGCGTCGTCGGCCGCGCGGGAGTGGGCGTGGATAATGTCGATGTTGAGACGGCGACGCGCCGCGGGATCGTCGTGCTCAACGCGCCGGGTGGAAATACCGTTTCTACTGCCGAACACGCGTTTTCACTGTTGCTCTCGGTGGCGCGCAAGATTCCGCAAGCCGATGCAAGCATTCGTGGCAACAAGTGGGACAAAAAGAATTTCGAAGGCGTCGAGCTCTACAATAAAACGCTTGGCATTATCGGAATGGGCCGAATCGGTAGCGAGTTGAGCCGGCGCGCGATTGCTTTCGGGATGCGGGTCATCGCCTATGATCCGTACCTTTCCGCAACTCGCGCCCGCAGCCTGCAAATCGAACTGGTGGATGAGCTCGACGATTTGCTCACAATCGCGGATTTCATTTCCCTGCATACGCCGCTTACCGCAGAAACGCGTCACATTCTCGACGCGGAGAGGTTGCAAAAGACAAAACGCGGCGTCCGGATCATCAATTGCGCCCGCGGTGGTTTGATCGACGAAACCGCGCTCCTCAAGGCATTGCAAGATGGGCATGTCGGCGGCGCGGCGCTGGACGTTTTCGAAATTGAACCGCTCCCAGCCGATTCGCCATTGCGCAGCGCGCCCAACCTTGTGCTTACTCCGCATCTCGGGGCATCGACAGCTGAAGCGCAGGAGAGTGTCGGCATCGAGATCGCACAATCGATTCGCGCGGCGCTGCTCGAAGGCACCATTCGCAACGCTGTGAACATGCCAAATCTGGATGCGAAAACGCTGGCCATCATCGGACCGCACCTGCGCTTCGGCGAAAAGCTCGGCAGATTTCTGTCGCAGATCGCGCCGAAGCGCGCTGACTCCTTCAACATTAATTACAGCGGCAAAGTCAACGAAGTGGATACGACCGCCATTACGCGCGCAGTGCTGAAAGGATTCTTGCAAATTGCCGGTGGCAGCGAAATCAACGAAGTCAACGCGCCCGCGTTCGCCGAAACTCTCGGCCTGAAAGTGAGCGAATCGCGTCTGAGCGCGCCCGGTGATTACACGGACATGCTCGAATTGTCGGCCGTCGGTGAGGGGAAAACTGTTTCGGTGGGCGGCGCATTCTTCGGCGCGACGCCGCGAATTGTCAGCATCAACAGCCGCTCGGTCGAAGCGCGTCCGCATGGCGTTGTGCTCGTGTTGGAAAACACCGATCGCCCCGGGATGGTTGGACGCATTGGTACGCTGCTCGGCGACCACGGCGTCAACATTGCCACGATGTCATTGAGCCGAAATCAGGTCGGCGGCACCGCGCTCACGGTCTTGAATCTCGACACCGCGCCGAGCGAAGAACTGCTGACCGAAATTCGCGCCAGTGAAGACATCCGCTCCGCGCAAGTAATTCAGATGTAACCAGGAGCGACGGCTTGGGCAGCCTTCACTTCTTAGGTCTTGTCGCAGTGGTGTGAATCCGATAGAACGATCCATTATGGACTTCGGCGCTCACTCAATTATCTGGATTATTCTCGTTGGTCTTGTCATTGGTGCGATCGCAAAACTGTTGATGCCGGGGAAAGATCCTGGTGGTTGCATCGTCACGATTCTGCTCGGCATCGCGGGTGCGCTTGTCGGTACGTGGGTCGGTCGCCTTTTTATGGGCGACAATTACGTCGCCGGCTGGATCATGTCGATCGTCGGCGCGATGATCTTGTTGCTGCTGTATCGATTGCTCTTCAGGCGCGGCGTATAAGCAAGTAGGCAGTTGCTTCTTCCACAGATTTCACAGATTTTCGCAGATTACACTGCAAGCAGACACTTGCGTTCATCAAGTACTGCGATCTCTCATTGCTTTTCACTCATCACTCTTCACTAGCTAGTCACTGTTTCATCATGGCCGCGCCAAAAAGAAGCCGCGTGATTATCGCATTTGCCGCGCTCTATCTGATTTGGGGCTCCACGTTTCTCGGTATTCGATTTGCCATCGAAACGATTCCGCCGTTTCTGATGGCCGGCGCGCGATTCGTGGCTGCGGGTCTGATCATGTACGTGATCGCGTGGTCGCAGGGCATCGCCAAATCGACTTGGGCAAACTGGCGTACGTCGTTTATCATCGGGGCCTGTTTGTTACTCGCAGGTAACGGCGGAGTGACGGTCTCAGAGCAACACATCGACTCGGGATTGGCGGCGTTGATCGTGGCGATTGTTCCCATTTACATTGTCCTGCTGGGCTGGGTGACGGGAATGGCGCCCAGACCAAGTCCAATTGTCTGGCTCGCTCTCGTAGGAGGTTTTGTTGGGGTGGGGATTTTATTCGGGCCGGCGTTCCATTTTTTCTCAAACGGCGGACGCCATCCCGCGATAGGAATATCGATTCTGCTGGTTTCCTCTTTCATCTGGTCTGCTGGATCACTTTACTCGCGCACTGCAAAGCACGCGGCATCTCCGTTTCTGACTGCAGCCCAACAAATGCTCTGCGGCGGCGCGCTGCTTTTGGTGGCGGGCATTGTGACCGGTGAACTGCCGCGCTTTCATCCCGATTCCATCTCGATCTTATCGCTCGCTTCATTTATTTATCTGGTGATCATTGGAGCTGTGGTTGGATACACCGCTTACATTTGGCTGCTGCGCCACTGTGAGCCGGCGAAAGTAGCCACTTATGCCTACGTGAATCCGATTGTGGCAGTCCTGCTGGGCGCCCTTTTTGCCGGGGAAACTATAACCGTGCGGACGTTGATTGCCGCTGCTTTGATTATCGGCTCAGTTGCTCTTGTAATCACGGCGCAGCAACTAAGAGCGAGAGTCGAGCCGCCTATTAGCGCTGCGCTAGAGCCTGCGGATTAAAAAACAAGGAGGGGCGGTCTCTAGTCCGCCGCATGAAAGGGCGGATTGGAAACCGCCCCTCCTTGGGTTTTAATCTGGCATGGCCAACGAGCAGAAAGATCGACAGCAAACGATCGAAGTAGCCAAGCGCAATTGGCAGGCCGAAGTGGAGACTGCGCAAACGTATCGCGATCTCGCCGAGCGCGAGCGGGACGAGAAACGCAAGGGCGTTCTTTTGCGCATGGCGGAAGCGGAAGAGCGCCACGCGCAGCGTTGGGAGAAGAAGCTGAGAGACCTCGGCGCAGAGCCGCCCGTTTACAAAGACACCATTGCGCGCCGGTTGAATCGCTGGTGGAACAAGATTGCGGGCGCTGAGATTGCCATTCGTCGCATGGAGGCAACGGAGGAACGGCAGGAAGCGGAATTCCACGACCAAGCACAGCGGGCTTTCGCAGGCGAAGAAGACGTGCAGGAATTTTTACGGAAAAGCGCGCTTGAAGAAAAGGCGCATGCGCGAGTGCTGAGCGCGATGGCGCCACCGGTTAGCCCGCGCACGGCACTGGACAAAATCCTAAAGCGCGAACGCTGGCACGGGCGAGGGGGCAGTTGGGTGGCGGACGCGATTTACGGCGCAAATGATGGATTGGGCGCGGTATTCGGAATTGTGTCAGGCGTGGCCGGCGCGACGAACAATCAGCAACATTACATTTTGATCTCTGGTCTCGCGGGCATGCTCGCTTCCACGTTGTCGATGGGCGCGGGCGCATATCTCGCCGCGAAAAGCGAAGCAGAAGTTTATGAAGCGGAAATCTCGCGTGAGCGCGCAGAAGTAGAGGAAAATCCGGAGGAGGAAATCGAGGAGATGTCGCTCTTTTATCAATTGCAGGGATTCACTCCCGAAGAATCGCAGAAAATGGCGGAGCGCCTTGCGGAGCAGCCGGAGCAATTCGTGCAGGCGATGGCGCAAAGCGAGCTCGGCCTGTCGGAGCATCGCTTTCCAAATCAATGGACTGCCGCGACCTCGTCTGCCATTTCCACTGCGATCGGCGCTTTTGTTCCAATCATTCCATTCTTTTTCTCGGGCGGCGTTACTGCGGTAGCCACTTCCTTCGCCATCAGTTTGGTGGCGCACTTTCTGGTCGGCGCGTTAAAGTCGCTGATCACCATCCGTTCCTGGTGGTCGTCGGGATTGGAAATGACCTGGATCGGCGTCATCGTCGCCGTTGTCACCTACGGCCTCGGCCTGGCCTTTGGGGCGTTAGGTTAAAGAAGCAAATAATTCCAGGAAAGCGCCACCGCTTGCATAAGACCCCGCTTTGCATATCGGTGGTAACACTTGTCTCAAATCCATCTCGCAAACTTCATATGCATCTACGTCTCATAATTTGCTTTGTCTCCGCGGCGCTCACAGTGCCGGCAGGATTCGCTCAAACTGAAAATCAGGCGACTGTTGATCAGTTGGTTTCCAAGAATATCGAAGCCAAGGGCGGGGCCGATGCGCTTCAGGCGCTGCAATCCCTGCGTCTGAGTGGCAAAATGCTGGTGCAACAGGGCCAGCTCCAGCTCGCTTATCTGCAAACGAAAAAGCGGCCCGGCGAAGTGCGAACTGAAGGAACAATCCAAGGCATGACCCAAATCGAGGCGTACGACGGAAAAGAAGGCTGGAGAGTCTCGCCGTTTTTTGGACGCAGAGACCCCGAAAGAATGTCGGCTGACGATCTGAAGTCTCTACAGGAACAGGCGGAGATCGATGGGCCGCTCGTGGATTGGAAGGCAAAAGGAAGCACTGTTGAATATCTCGGGACCGAAGAGGTGGATGGAACGCTGGCGCACAAACTAAAGGTGGTGCGCAAAAACGGAGACGTGAGCTTTGTCTATCTCGATCCGGATCACTTCCTCGAGTTCCGTATCCTGACTCAGCGAACCAGACACGGAGCGTACGAGGAAGTTGAGACTGACCTCGGAGATTACGAGAAAACGGCCGGCGTATTCGTTCCGACCTCAATCGAGTCCGGCCGCAAAGGAGACCCTGACAAGAGAAAGATCATCATCGATAAGGTCGAAGCCAACGTGCCGGTTGACGATTCGATCTTTCATTTTCCAACTGCTTCCAAATAAACCTTACCCGCTTAGTTATGCACTCTTTAAAGCTTTCCTTATTCGCTGCGGTTCTTCTCTGGAGCTTTCTTTCTCACGCCCAAAACCCACCGTATAGTTCCGCGACCATCTCCGGTCTCGGTGCGCGGAACATCGGTTCTGCAGCTATGAGCGGTCGCATCTCGGCCGTCGCTGCAACACGAGAACCCTCTGGTAAAATCACGCTCTTTGTCGGCGCGGCCAGTGGCGGCGTCTGGAAATCCGACGACAGCGGCACGCGGTTTCGACCCGTCTTTGACGAGCAGCCTGTGCAATCCATCGGCGCCATCGCGCTCGACCCAAAGAATTCGAAAAATGTTTGGGTCGGAACGGGTGAATCGTGGACGCGCAACACCGTCTCCATTGGCGACGGAATTCATAAGTCAACCGATGGGGGCGAAACCTGGACACATGCCGGTCTCGAAAACTCCGAGCGCATCGCAAAGATCGTGGTGAGTCCAAAGAACAGCGATACGGTTTTCGTGGCTGTGCCGGGCGCGCTCTTTAGCGATTCGCCCGATCGCGGTCTTTACCGAACGACCGACAGCGGCAAAACGTGGAAGCAAATTCTGAAGGGGTCTAATCCGTCCACCGGCTGCACGTCGATTGCCATCGATCCGATGAATCCAGACGTGATGTTCGCCGCGATGTGGGATTTTCGGCGTAAAGGCTGGGAATATCGGTCCGGCGGCGATAGCCCCACGGCGCCTTCGGCAAGCGGTCTGTTTCGATCCTCCGATGGCGGCGAGACGTGGGCGGAGATCACGCCTGAGGCCAACAAAGGTTTCCCGAAGAAACCATACGGCCGCATCGCAGTGGCCGTTGCGCCGTCGAATGCGAAACGCGTTTACGCGTTTGTCGAATCGCCTGACAGCGCGCTGTTCGTCTCCGACGATGGCGGCCTGACATGGGACAAGCGCGACAAAAGCCAGTGGATGGTATGGCGTCCGTTTTATTTCGCGAATCTGATTGTCGATCCAAAAAATCCAGACCGCATGTTCAAGCCCGATGGCTCACTGATTGTCAGCGAGGATGGAGGGAAGAGCTTTGCGGTGGTGGGCGGTTTTCAAGGGGCCCACGGCGATGCACATGATGTGTGGATCGATCCAACCAACACGCAAGTCGTGTTTGTCGGCGACGACGGCGGAACGTGGTACTCCTACAACGGCGGCAGCAAATGGTGGAAAGGAAATAACCTGCCAGTATCACAGTTTTATCACGTCAGCATGGACGATAACGATCCTTACCGCGTTTACGGAGGTTTGCAGGACAACAGTTCGTGGGTGGGCGAATCACAGTACCCGGGCGGCATTACTAACGCGCAGTGGGAAAACATGTACGGAGGCGATGGTTTCTGGATGTTCCCCGACCCCGCCGATCCTGATTACATTTATGCCGAATACCAGGGCGGCGAGATCGCGCGGATAAATCGGCGTACGCACCAGGCGCGCAACATCAAGCCGCGACCAAACTACAAGGAGAAACTCCGGTTCAACTGGAATACGCCTATTGCATTGTCGCCAAATCAAAAGGGAACCATCTACGTCGGCGCGCAATTCTTGTTCCGTTCTCGCGATCACGGCCAGACGTGGGAGCGCATTTCGCCCGACCTGACTACGAACGATCCGCAGAAGCAGAAGCAAGAACAATCCGGCGGCGTGACCGTGGACAATTCATCCGCCGAAATGCACACCACGATTTATTCCATCAGCGAATCGCCCAAGCAGAAAGGACTCATTTGGGTCGGCACGGATGACGGCAATCTTCAGCTCACCCGCGACGGTGGCAAGACATGGACAAATGTCATCGGCAACGTCCCCGGTTTGCCAAAGAATTCGTGGGTGAGTTGGGTGCAGGCCAGCAACTTTGACGCTGGCACGGCCTACGCCACGTTTGATCGGCATACGTTTGGCGACATGGCGCCGTACGCTTTCAAGACGACGGATTTCGGCAAAACCTGGACGCCGCTCGTCACTCCGCAGGAGGTGAAAGGCGTTCGCGGCTACGCCCATGTGATCAAGGAAGACTTGGTGAAACCTGACCTGCTGTTTCTCGGCACAGAGTTTGGGCTTTGGGTCTCGATCGACGGCGGCAAAAACTGGGCACAATTCAAAGGCAACCATTTTCCAGCGGTTGCGGTTCGCGATGTGGCAATTCATCCGCGCGACAATGATCTGGTTCTGGCGACGCACGGTCGGGGCATCTGGATCGTGGATGACATCACACCGCTCCGCGCTTTGACGCCGGATCTTCTGACTCAGGATGCCGTTTTCGTTTCAGCGCGTCCCGTGCAGCAGCGAATTGAAGGCAGCGGCGGCTGGGCCAATGGCGATGCGGTGTTTGTCGGCGATAATCCGCCCGACGCGGCCGTGATCAATTACTATCAGCGCGAGCGTCATCTTTTTGGGAGATTGAAGCTGGAAGTGCTCGACGCTTCGGGCCGCGTCATTGATGAATTGCCAGCCAGCAGACGCCCTGGCCTGAACCGGGTAACATGGGCGATGCGGGCGAAACCGCCGCGTGTCCCGCCTGCTGCGCAGATTGCTTTCGCGGGAACCAAAGGACCGCGTCTCGTGCCCGGAGTGTACACCGTCCGCCTGACAAAGGGCGGGAAAGTTTCGGAAACGAAGTTGACAGTCGGTCTTGATCGGCGAGCGAAGTTTAGCGAAGCAGACCGCAAAGCGCAGTTCGATGCCGCGATGAAAGTCCATGCTCTATTCGGCGACGAAAGCGCGCTGTTGGAACGGATTGTCGCGTTGCGAAAAGCGTTGGCCGAGAGCAGCAAGTCATTGCCAGAGGGCGATCCGCTTCGCAAAAACGTCAGCGATTTCGACGGAAAAGTTGACGGGGTGCGCAAGAAAATCGTCGCCACCACTGAGGGAGGCGCGATCACAGGTGAGGAACGGTTACGAGAACACACCGATCAGCTTTACAGCGCGATCCTCAGTTACGAAGGCAAACCCGGCGGCTATCAGCTCGCTTATATCGACACACTGAAGCGGGAACTCGGCGATGCGACCAAAGAATTCGACCAATTGCTCGCACAAGATCTGGCCGCCTTAAACGAATCGCTCAAGGCCAAAGGCCAGCAGCCAATTGCAGTGCCGCCAGCTAAGGTTGGTTCAAACGATTCCACACGTCACTTGGGCGGCGTTGCAATCACAAGCGGACCGCTTTCGGACGAGTTCCACATTTCCTACTGAGACTCTCGCGGGAGCGCTCACGTACGCGCATTGGTAGGACTGGCAGTCCTCTTCATGCCGCCTTGGGCTATCCGACAAAACCAAATGATCAGAGCGTTCGAATCTTCCTCGTCAAGCTGCATGTTCGAAGCCGAGCCTCCGGGACCTGCAAAACCGAAAACCACCCGCATTTTTTTGCGTCTGTCTGCCGCACCTGGGAGAACAGCTACGAAAGCGACAAGATCAAGGTTCAGGACCGTTCCGCTGGGAAGGCTCACAAGGTTGTTCTTCATGCTCCGGATTGTCAGACTTGCGATTTATTCGGCAATAGAAAAGTTCTATTCCCTGAATCATGTCGAAAGGGATGACGCCGCCAAATTGACACTACGCGAAGCCGCGTGTTCGGTGAGGCGGTTTGCGCAAGCATACTGCCGTAGCTCTGAAAGGGCGCGCTTAACGATCCGCGTAAGCAATGATCTACCTAGGTGCGAGGTAACAACCGTGTTACTTTTGCTATCTTTTCCATCAACAACTCCCGGCGCCTTCGCGGTGTGCAATTACCAGAAAGGTCAATCATATGAAAACGAAACGCATACTATTCTTGATGGGAGCCGTAGCGCTGAGCTTGACTACGACCGTTACATCTGCGGCTACAGCTAGCTCGCCGATGATGACGCGATCCGCCACGGCACGGCCAGCACCGCGTTTTACGTCAAATACAATGACGGACACACATCATTTCCGCCATTTCCGGAATCGGACGTTCATCTTCGTCGACGCGTTTGGCTTTCCCGTCTTCTATCCGTATTCCTATTCGTACTACCCGTACGATTACTACGGTTACAACGACTACGGATACGGCAATGTGCGGCTGGTTGTAGAGGTACAGCGCCGGCTCGCTCGCGCTGGTTATTATCATGGTCCCATCGATGGCATCCCGGGGCCTGAAACGCAACGTGCGATTCGCGCTTACGAACGCGATCACAACATGCCCGCCTACGGGGTGATCGATCGGCAGCTTCTGAGAACACTCGGTTTCGGTTGATTCGCTCACCAGTAGCCACCATTCGGCCGGGCAGGCGAAAGGTTCCGCCGCCGTCCGGCCGGATACTTCGCCATCACGGCAAAAAGCCGTTGCTCGGTGGCCCCGCAGTGCCGGGCCAAGCAAAGACCCTTGTCTATTGCCGTGCTAACATTCAATTGGTTCTGCGGAGGGCTCGGAGGTAACGTCTCGCCAAGAAATGGAGCGCAAGCCTGC
>WNGF01002168.1_pt1 | contig 40994 bp, 41 predicted proteins | sample 5400641 | NCBI WGS metagenome assembly WNGF01 (sample SAMN13153371, study PRJNA577476) | soil metagenome | isolation source: 80 cm soil or saprolite under grassland replicate 2 | place: USA:California | collected 2016-06-15 | reverse complement strand
CTGAGGCTTCGACCGCCTGTGCAAGCGGACCGCCCTCAGCCGCCAAGGCTGCGAGCACCTGTTCCTCGACGAACTGATCGACGGCCGAGGCCCTGATCGTGGCGCGGGCGGGGCAGTGGCCCTTGGCGTAGCGGCCGGTGCAGTAGTAGGTCGGATAGCGGCTGCCGCTCTTCTTGTCGAGGCTGCCCGCGATCTTGAGCGTGTGCCCGCAGCCCGCGCAGCGGATGATCCCCTTCAGCAGCGTCTTGGCCGCGAGCGACTCTCCGTCGGAGCGAAGAAGCGTCTTCCCACCCTGGGCTGCATCCCACTCGGCCCGGGTCACGAGCGGCTCGTGCGCCTTATCGTTTACGACCTTGCCGCTGCGCGCCTGGCCGAGGTAGACCGGGTTCTTGATCAGGCTCGCGATCCCGTTCGCTGACCAGTGCGGGTTCCCGGTCGCGGGAAAGACCCCCTGCTCTTCCAGGAAACGTGCGAGCTCCGTCCAGGAGGCGCCGACGGCCCGGCGGCGGAACAGCTCTGCGACCCCGGAGGCGGCCGGCTCCTCGCGCAGCAGTCTGCCGTTCTCATCGCGCGTGTAGCCGGCGGGGACGCGGGCGGAGATGTGAACCCCGCGCTTGACGGCCTCCGAGACGGCGGTCGACCAGCTCTCCTTGATCCGCTCCAGCTCGAGCTCGGCGATCAGGCTGAGGATCCCGATCGCAAACCGGCCCATCGGGGTCGAGCCGTCGAAGTTGTCTTCGACCGAGACGAGCCGCGCGCCGGCATCGTTCAGGCGTTTGATCGACTCGAGCGCATCAACGGCCGAGCGGGCAAAGCGATCGAGCCGAGCGACGACGATGCCACTACTCTCGCCCTGTTCGCAGCGCTCGAGCGCCTGCTGGAACATCGGCCGGGCACGCTTGGCTCCCGATTGGTCGAGCTCCTCCCACCAGCGGACGACCGTGACCTCGTGCAGCTTCGCCCATTGTTCGATCTTCTTGCGCTGCACCTCGGGCGCGATGAACGACTCGCCCTCACGGCCCGCCACGCGCGAGACCCGGATGTAACCGTCGAGTGGCGTAGTCTTACCCATGCTCGCAGTCTACATAGATGTTCGGAACTACCTAGACGGCAACGGCGTCGAGCTCTACCGCGACCGGCCGGAAGAGGCGTGGCCACGGCCGGAGAGCGGTGAGGGTGTCGCGATGCACAACGCGCCGCTCGACCTCCAGGCGCTGCTCGCGGAGGCGCAACCGGCGAGCTAGCATCGTCGGCGATGGCCAAGGGGTATGCGGAAGGACCGGCGGCCGAGGAGGCCGAGCGCCGGCTGGCCGAGCTAGAGCGCGGCGGCGAGGAGCCCCGGCGCGAGTTGCGCCTCGCGGTTTACGGCTCCACCGAGGACGAGCCGGAGCGCCACTTTCTGGGCTGGCGGGACGAGGTCGATCCCGATGAGCTCTTCGCTTCCGGGCAGGCGTGGGGGCTCACGCTCGTCCGCGCTACGGTGTAGCCATGAGCAAGCAGGTCGAGCAGCTGGAGCAGGTGATCATCCGCTTCGCCGGCGACTCGGGCGACGGGATGCAGCTGACCGGTGGGCGCTTCACGAGCGAGACCGCGCTGCTCGGCAACGATATTTCGACGCTGCCGGACTTTCCCGCCGAGATCCGTGCGCCGGCCGGCTCGCTGCCCGGCGTCTCCGGCTTCCAGCTCCACTTCGCCGATCACGACATCCTCACTCCGGGCGACGCTCCCGACGTGCTCGTGGCGATGAACCCGGCCGCGCTGAAGACGAACCTGCGCGACCTGCCCAAGGGCGGCACGCTGATCGTCAACCGCGACGCCTTCACCGAACGGAACCTGGAGAAGGCCGGCTACGCAGCGAGCCCGCTCGACGACGGGTCGCTCGATGAGTTCCACGTGCACGAGGTGCCGCTGACAACGCTCACGCTCGAGGCGTTGAAAGAGGTGGACGTGACAAAGCGCGAGGCGGAGCGCTCGAAGAACATGTTCGCGCTCGGCCTGATGTCCTGGCTCTACCACCGCCCGACCGACGGCACTGTCTCCTTCCTCGAGCGGAAGTTCAAGTCGAAGCCGGCGATCGCGGAGGCCAACGTGAAGGCCTTCAAGGCCGGCTGGGCCTACGGCGAGACCTCCGAGGACTTCGTCGTCTCGTACGAGGTCGCGCCTGCCCAGATGGCGCCCGGCACCTACCGCAACATCACGGGCAACCAGGCTCTCGGAATGGGCCTGATCGCCGCGAGCGTGCAGAGCGGGCTGCCGCTCTTCCTCGGTGCCTACCCGATCACGCCGGCCTCCGAGATCCTGGAGCACCTCTCGCGCCACAAGCGCTTCGGCGTGCGCACGTTCCAGGCCGAGGACGAGATCGCCGCCGTCGGCGCAGCGTTGGGCGCGAGCTTCGGCGGGGCGCTCGGAGTCTGCACCTCGAGCGGGCCGGGGGTTGTGCTGAAGAGCGAGACCGTCGGGCTCGCGGTGGCGCTCGAGCTGCCGCTGCTGATCCTCGACATCCAGCGCGCCGGGCCGTCGACCGGGATGCCCACCAAGCCCGAGCAGGCGGATCTCTTGATGGTGCTTTTCGGGCGCAACGCCGAGTCGCCGGTGCCGGTGGTGGCGGCGTCCACTCCGGGCGGCTGCTTCGACGCCGCGCTGGAGGCTGCGCGCATCGCGCTCAAATACCGCACGCCGGTCTACCTGCTCTCCGACGCCTACCTGGCCAACGGCTCCGAGCCGTGGCTTCTGCCCGACGTGGCCTCGCTGCCGCAGATTCCGGTCGAGTTCGCGACCGAGCCGAACCGGGACGGTGAGTTCTGGCCCTACGTGCGCGATCCGGAGACGCTCGCCCGCGCGTGGGCGATCCCCGGAACGCCGGGTCTCGAGCACCGGCTCGGCGGCCTGGAGAAACAGGACGAGACGGGCAACGTCTCCTACGACCCCGACAACCACGACCTGATGGTGCGGCTGCGCGCCCGCAAAGTCGCCGGCATTGCGGCCGACATCCCGGAGCTCGAGGTGGACGACCCGGACGGGGCGAGCCTGCTCGTGTTGGGCTGGGGCGGCACCTACGGCTCGATCGCCTCGGCCGTGCGGCGGCTGCGCAAGCAGGGGAAGAAGGTCGCGCAGGCCCACCTGACCCACCTGAACCCGTTCCCGCGCAACACCGGCGAGGTACTTGCGAATTACGACCGCGTGCTCGTGCCGGAGATGAACCTCGGCCAGCTGCTGAAGCTGGTGCGGGCCGAGTTCCTGGTCGACGCGGTCGGTTACAACCAGCTGCGCGGGCAGCCCTTCCGCTCCGACGAGCTCGCGGCGGCGATGGAGACGATGGCGTGAGCGAGACCAACGGCAACGGCACGAGCGCGAAGGACTTCAAGACCGACCAGGAGGTGCGCTGGTGCCCCGGGTGCGGGGACTACGCGATCCTCGCCGCGGTGCAGAGCTTCCTGCCGGAGCTCGACGTGCCGCGCGAGCGCACCGTCTTCGTCTCCGGGATCGGTTGCGCGGCGCGCTTCCCGTACTACGTCGAGACCTACGGGATCCACTCGATCCACGGGCGCGCACCCGCGATCGCTACCGGGCTCGCGCTCGCGCGGCCGGACCTCTCCGTCTGGGTCGTGACCGGCGACGGCGACGCGCTCTCGATCGGCGGCAACCACCTGATCCACGCGCTGCGCCGAAATGTGAACGTGAAGATTCTGCTGTTCAACAACCAGATCTACGGGCTCACGAAGGGTCAGTACTCGCCGACCTCGCCGCTCGGGACGGTCAACAAGACGACGCCGATGGGCTCGTTGGACTGGCCGTTCAACCCGGTTGCGCTGGCTCTCGGCGCGGAGGCGAGCTTCGTCGCGCGCTCGATCGACACCGACCGCGTCCACCTGACCGAGACCCTGCGCCGCGCGGCCAAGCACCCGGGCGCAGCGTTCGTCGAGATCTACCAGAACTGCAACGTCTACAACGACGGCGCCTTCGACGCGGTGCGCGACCAGAAGGAGAACCGGATCCGCCTCGAGCACGGCAAGCCCATCCGCTTCGGCGCCGAGGACGAGCGCGGCGTGCGGCTGCGGCCCGACGGCTCGGCGGAGCTCGTCGAGCTCGCCGAGTCCGGCGAGGAAGCGCTGCTCGTGCACGACGACCACCTGGAGTCGCCGAGCCTGGCCTCCGCGCTGGCCCGTCTCTCGCACACACCTCACGGCCCGACCCCGATCGGCGTCTTCCGTGACGTCGAGCGGCCGGTCTACGACCGCCTCATGACGGAGCAACTCGAGACCGCGCGCGCCGAGCAGGGCGAGGGCGACCTCGCGGAGCTCCTCCACGCCGGCGACACCTGGACGATATGAAGCTGAGGGATCTATTCGGCGCACGGCGGAGGAAGAAGGCCCATCGTCGCTACCTGCAGGAACGCGAGCGACAGCAGGCCCTACTAGGACGGGACCCCCAGGAAGCGGTTCGGGACGTAGCCCGCGGGCCCGGAGCGGTGCAGCAGGGGCCGTACTCGAGCTAGCTCTCTAGAGCGAGTCCCAGTACTTCTCCTCGTCGGCCGCCGCGTAGAGGTAGAGCGCAAGGGCGGCGATCGCCGCGAACCCGCCCAGGACAGTCCACTTCCAGATGCCGAAGTTTCGGTCGAGGGCGATCGAGATCATCAGCAACGGGAAGTAGACCCACAGCACCGACAGGCCGGCGCCGCAGAAGAGGCAGGCGAGGAAGAGCTTCAGGCGGTGGCGGCTCCCCGGGATCAGCAGGTCGCGCTGAGAGACCTGCGAGGGGCGCAGCACTCTCCAGCGGGCCGGCCGGTCCTGCTCCTCGGTCAGATCGCGCTTGTACCTGCGCCACGAATCGACCACGCTCCGAGCTTAGCGTCGAGAATGCGCGGTGTGGAGGGCAGGCTTCCGTTCCGCGAGTTCGAGACGTGGTACCGGATCGTGGGCGAGGACGAGGAGCCCGGTCGCCTGCCGCTGCTTGTCCTGCACGGCGGCCCCGGCGGCTCGCACGACCCGCTCGAAGGGCTTGGCCGGCTCGCGCAGCAGGGGCGGCGCGTCGTCTTCTACGACCAGCTCGGCGGCGGCGACTCGGACAAGCCGGACGACCCGTCGCTCTGGACGGTCGAGACCTTTCTCGAGCAGCTGCGCTCGGTGCGCGAGGGGCTCGGGCTCGAGCGTCTCCACATCTTTGGCTCCTCCTGGGGCGGGATGCTGACGCTCGAGTATGCGCTTACGCAGCCCGAGGGGCTCGCCAGCCTGATCCTGAACTCGACGCCGACGAGCGCGCCGCGCTGGGCCGAGGAGACCACGCGGCTGCACGCCGAGCTGCCGGCGGGGCTCGACCCGAAGGCCGCGCAGAAGGAGTTCTGGCGCCGTCACATCTGCCGGATCGAGCCCGAGCCCGAGGCGCTCGGACGCACGCGCGCAAAGTTCGGGACGCAGGTCTACGAGACGATGTGGGGCCCGAACGAGTTCACCGTCACCGGCACGCTCCGGGACTGGGATGTGATCGATCGGCTCGGGGAGATCCGGGTGCCGACGCTCATCACCTCAGGCCGCTACGACGAATGCACGCCGGCGCTCGTGGAGCCCTTGCACCGCGGCGTCGCCGGCTCGGAGTGGGTGCTCCTCGAGGAGAGCTCGCACACCTCGCTGCTGGAAGAGCCGGAGCGCTACCTCGAAGTGGCCGGCGCGTTCCTGGAGCGCGTCGAGCTCGCTGACGACACGTAGGTGTGGGGCCGATCTTGTGCATCAGAGGCGGTATGTCGGACGGCCGCGGCGGCGCCTTAGACCAGCGCCTGGATCGCCGCGGCCGCCCCCGCGATGAGTAGCACCGCCCCGATCGCCTGGATGAGCGCCTGCTCCGAGAGGCGGCCTGTGAGCCTCGCGCCGAGGAGCGCTCCCGGCACCGAGGCTGCCCCGCCCACGACGATCAGCCGGTAGTCGGGCGCCGCCGAGGGCAGGTGGCCGAGCAGGCCCGCAACGCCGACGCAGACGCCGACGGCGAGGTTCGTCCCGACCGCGCGGGACGGCGGCTCTCCGACCAGCCGCAGCAGGGCCGGCATCCGCAGTGAGCCGAGGATCAGGCCGACGAAGCCGCCGAGCAGGCCGATGACCGCGCCGGAGGCGATCGCGGCGAGGATGTGCGAGCCCTCGCGCGTGCGCGCAGGCGCGGGACGACGTAAGAGCAGGTCGAGGCCGCTGAAAAGCAGCACGGCCGCGATCGCCAGGAGCACGGCGGTATCGGAGACCCTGCCGGAGAGATAGCCACCGACGAGGGCGCCGGCGACCGAAGGTGGCGCCATCCAGCCGAAGAGGCGCCAGTTGATCCGTCCGGCGCGCACGTGGGTCGTGGCGGCCGTCGCGGCGGCGATTCCCGAGACCGCGATGTTGGCGCCGCCCGCCGCGGCGGGCGAGGAGGCTGCGGCCACGAAGAGCGGCAGGCGCAGGTTGCCGAGCACGAGGCCCACGGCGCCGCCGGCCACCGCCACGATGAACGACCAGGCGGCGAGGGCGACCAGCTCGAGCTCGCTCATCGCCGTGACCCTACAAAGGGCGAGGCCCGCCGGGCAGGGCGGGCCTCGTGAGGTGCGACTGGGTGACGGGGAGAGCTAGTCGGACCCGATTGTGACGGTCTTGACGAGCTCGCAGTTCACGGTCGTGTCCGCCTCGCCGGCGCGGAGCCAGGCGACGTCACGGTTGCCGGGCCCGCAGTCGAGCGCGTCCACCTGGCCGTCGGCTGCGAGCGCGTGCAGCACGTCGTTGCCGTCGCCGCCGTACTCGTGGTCGACGCCGCGGCCGCCCCAGAGGAAGTCGCGTCCGGAGCCGCCGTTCACGGTGTCGTCGCCCGGGCCGCCGTGGAGACGGTTGCGGCCGCTGTTGCCGGCGTTGAGGGTGTCATTGCCCTCGCCGCCCCAGATCAGGGCGCCGTCGTCGCCGGCGCTGAGCGAGTCGTCGCCGGGCCCCCCGAAGAGCCGGTCGAACTGCGCTCCGCCGTCGACGCTGTCGTTGCCCTTGCCCGCGTAGACGATGTCGCGGCCGTCGCCGCTCGAGACCTGATCGTTGCCGGCGAACGCGAGCACGAAGTCGCGTTGCGTGGTCCCGGCGATCGTGTCGTCGCCTCTGGTGCCGCGGATGACGTTAAACCAGTGCGCGCTTGCGACGCCCGTGACGGCGAGGCCGAGGGTGCCTGCGAGTGCGAGAAGAATGAGCTTGCGTGCCATTGGCGGTTACCTCCCTAGAGAGCCTGCGTAAGGCGCAGTAAAGGCGCCGCCGGTTAGGGCACCGTGGGCGAATTGGAAAGATTCTTTGAGCACGACGTTCGGGTTTGAGGGGTGTGCCGCCGTCTGCGCCGCGCCCGCCTTGTCGGCTTGACCCTGACGATCTACGTCGGGCGCTCTGCTTAGCCCTCGTCGCCGTCGACCACGTCTACGGAGACGATCAGGTCGGGGCGGATGAAGCGGCCTGCGTAGAAGGGCCACTGGCCTTCACTCGCGTTCGAGTACTGCTCGATCACTTCCTGGGCGCCTTCCATCGCGGTGCCGAAGTCGCGGAACGAGCCGACCTCGACGCCGTCGCCTTCCTTCAGGCGGACGACGACGCGGAACTGACCGCTGCGCTTCGCTGCGAAGAGCTCTTCGAGCTCCGAGGAGACAACCGGCTCGGTCACTGCGAGCGGCTCGAGTGCCGGCAGGGCGGCCTCGAAGGGGTCCGCGGGCGCGAGCGCGAGCTCCGGCTTGGCCACGATCTCGGCAATGGGCTCCGGAACGGCCTCGACCGGCTGGGGGGCGACGAACGTTGCAGGCGCGCTCTCGACCGCAGGCTCGGGCGGGGCCATCGTCGGCAGAGGCGCCGCAGGCTCCTCGGCCGGGAGCGCAGGGGCGGCGACCGGGATCGGCTGGATCTCGGGCAGCTGCACCAGCTCGGCCGAGGTGTCTTCGGCCGGGATCTCCGGCGCCGTCTCGGCCGCCGGCTCGGGTGTCGCAAAGTAGTCGAGCTGGGGCTCCTCGGCCGGCGCCATCGCCGGCAACTCGGGCTCGGGCGCAGCTGCCGGGGTCTCCGGCTGTAGCTGCGCGGGCGCGGGCCGCGCGATCGGCGCAGTCGGCTCGGGCTGTACCGGGGCCGGTGCTTGCTCCGGCTGGGGCTGCCGGGGAACCTCGGCCTGAGGCGTGGACGGAGGCTGAAGCGCGGACGCCGGCCCAGCGCTCTCCGGCGGGCGGGTGGCCGGGGGAGGAGTTGGAAGATCGGCGAGGTTGCCGTTGCCGTTTGCTGGCATCGGCAGCGACGACGCGCTCGGGCCCCGCACAACCGGGGGGCTCAACGGAGGCTCCAGGCCAAGGCCCATCCCCGCGGTGATCTCGTGCTTCCCTAGTGCAGACATGTGCCAACCCTTTCCTTTGGTCTCACAGGGCTCCCACAGGAACCGCCGAGCCAGGTCGGCCAGCTCTGGATCCACGAGCGTGAGCTCGGGCGAGAGCGAGCGGACGAGTGAGTGGGGATCGATGAGACCAATAGCCGCAGATTTGTCGTGCTACGCCATGCGGGGGGATGCCCGCGTACGCAGTATCGGGAGCCTTTCGAATTCGGGCATCACCCAGGGGAGGGATTGGCAAGGCGGGCGGCAGCTCGGTTCGAGCACCGCCCGCCGGGCCGGTTTCGTTAGTGGTTCGAGCTTCCGGGGGTGGGGCTTGCGCTGACGGAGAAGTCCGCCGCGTTGTCGTTCGTGTCGCGGCCGTCCGGGAGCCGGACCGCGCTGCTGCCCGGCGCGGCTGTCGCCGGCGGAAAGGCAGCGGGGTGGCTCTCGACGAAGGCATTGACCGCGTCTCCGTAGCCCACGGAGTCGACGATCGCCCCTGCGGAGTCGCGCAGCGCCACCCCGCCTCCCGTGGCCGCGAGTGCCGCCGAGAAGCTCTGGTCCGGCGTCCTCGTGCCGGCATAGGCGCTGCCGCCGAAGAGGTAGAAGCCGCCCCCGACGAGCGACGTGCCGGTGGGAACGGTGGCCAGGGTGACATCGCTCGTGCCCGCAGCCGATCGGTACGCGAGCCTGAAGCCGCCGATGTCCAGCGCCGCCGCGCCGGCGTTGACGATCTCGACGAACTCGTTCGACGCCGCACCGGTCGAGCCGGTCATCAGCTCGTTCACGCGCAGGCCCGAGTTATCGCCGCCGCCTGAGGTTCCGCACGCGAAGGTCGCGACGCCTCCTGCACGTAGCTGAGCACCACCGTCCCCGCGTCGCCGCCCGCGTGGCAGCCGATGCCGTTCAGGCTCTCGAGGGTGCTGAGGGCGCTTCCGGCTGGGCCCTGGGGCCCGGTCGGCCCTGTGCGGCCGACAGGACCGGCGCTTCCGGTAGCGCCGCGCGCGCCCGCGTCGCCTTTGACGCCGGCGGTTCCCGCGGGACCAGGTGCGCCCGTGGGCCCGGTCGGACCGGCCTGACCCACCGCCCCCGCGGGACCGGCGGGACCTGCCGGGCCCTGGGCGTTCCAGACGAGCGGTCGCTCGTTCCGGCGGCACGAGGCGGCGGCGGCGACGACTCGCATGCGGCCGTCCTTCTTCTTCACGCACGCGTAGATGACAGCGTTGTTGGGCCGTCGGCCGCTCGGCTGCGCGGCCAGCGCGACGCCGGCGACCAGCGCCAGCGGGAGCGCGACCAACAGCAAGCGTCTTCGGGGAAGGCGCATGAAATCTCCTCTCGCTCGGGGTTTCGCCCACGGATACCGGCGGCCGGAGCGAGGAACCAGAGCACGTGCGCGTTCCGGCACGCTTGTGTTTCAGACTGGTTCTAGAAGTGGGCGCTGCGCCAGCCGCTGGCGATCACGAGCACGATTCCCGCCGCGACTGCCAGGCGGTAGACGACGAACACCGTGTAGTCGTGGCGCCGCACGTAGCCGAGCAGGAGATCGATCGCCACGAGGCCCACCGCCGCCGCGGCCATCGTCCCCACCACGAACGGCCCGACGGAGCCCGCCGGAAGCGACTCGAGCACGACGTGCTTGAGGCCCTTGTAGACCACGGCGCCGAAGACGATCGGGATCAGGAGCAGGAAGGCGAAACGCGCGGCCGCGTCGCGCTCGAGCCGGAAGAAGCGCCCAGTCGTGATCGTGATGCCCGAGCGCGAGACCCCTGGCATCAAAGCCAGGATCTGCGAGACGCCGATCGCAAAGGCCGGCCAGAACCCGAGCTGGCCGATGCGCCTCTCCTGGGGCAGCCGGTCGGCGAGCCAGAGCAGGATGGCGAAGACGGCCATGAAGATCGCGATCTGCCAGGGCTGGCCCAGGTGGTTTTCGATCGGCTCCTCTCCGACCGCGCCGACGAGCGCGGCCGGGATGGTAGCGGCGAAGATCCACCAGGCGGCCTTCTCGTCCACAGTCGTGATGCTGCGCCGGGCGACCGAATGGAACCACGCGCGCAGGTAGAGAACGACGTCGGCCCAGAAGTAGACGATGACGGCCACGAGCGTGCCGAGATGGAGAGCAACGTCGAAGGTCTTGTTGAAGCTCTGGTGCGCCTCGAGGTAGTGCCAGTCGGCAAGCCACGGCACGAGGATCAAGTGGCCCGACGAGGAGATCGGGAGGAGCTCCGTCAGGCCCTGCGTGATCCCGAGCACGAAGGCCTGCCAGTCGGAGAGCCGTCCGGCCTTCTCGCCCACGTCGGCTACCGCGAGGAGCGCCGCGACCAGCAGGAGCGCGCCCGCGACGCTGTAGACGAGGCGGGGGCGGATGCGCCGCCCTGTCTGCGCGGCAGAAGCGGCCGTGGTCATCGGCCGCACGCTAGCAGCGGCCGCGAGCCCGGGGCTGCGTTGAAGAGCGCCTAAAATCGGCCCGTGGCCGACTGGGTGGCGATCTCGTCGCTGGCGACCGCCGGCGGGACGCTCGCCCTCGCCGGCGCGACCTTCACCGACCCCACGCGCCGACGAGGTCTGGATGGCGTCCGCTTCCCGCCACTGGAACATCGACCGGCCCGATCCCCGGTAGGCCGCTTGACCCACGGGCCGTCTCGGTCATCGCCGAGCCCCCGGTTCCGGATGCCGTAGCCTTCGGCAGATGAGTGTCGAAGAGGCGCGAGTCGAGCAGACGCCGCAGGGCGCAGTGGTTGCGTCGCCCGGGTGGTTCGTGCTGAACATGGCCGACGTCGCCTGGACGCGCGACCCGCGCGGCGGGGAGTGGGCGAACCCGGCGCCCGAGGCCGGCGAGTTCGAGCACTACGGAATCGGCATCCACGTCCTGCACCCGGGCCAGCCGAACGGGCTCTACCACTCCGAGAGCGTGCAGGAGGACTTCCTGGTCCTCTCGGGCGAGTGCCTGCTGGTGATCGAGGAGGAAGAGCGCATGTTGAAGGCGTGGGATTTCGTTCATTGCGCCCCCGGCACCAAGCACATCTTCATCGGCGCCGGCAATGGCCCTTGCGCGATCCTGATGGTGGGCGCGCAAAGCGAGGGCAAGCGGCTGCACTACCCACCGAGCCAGGTGGCCGCGAAGCACGGAGCCGCCGCCTCGGAGGAGACGAACGACCCGCGCGAGGCCTATCGCGACTGGCCTCGCGAATTCACCCAGGTGCGCGCCACCTGGCCTCTCTGAGCGTCGAGCAGCTGGCCGAGCGGGCGGAGCTCTTCCGTTCGTACCATCGCGGGCCGCCGGTGCTCGTCCTGCCGAACGTCTGGGACGTGGCGAGCGCGGTCGTGGTGGCTCGCGTCCCCGGGGCGCGGGCGCTCGCGACGACGAGCGCAGGCGTGGCCTGGTCGCGCGGCTACCGGGACGGCGAGGTGATCCTCCGCGACGAGATGCTGGAGGAGGTGCGCCGCATCGCCGCGGCGGTCGACCTCCCGGTGACCGCAGACCTGGAAGGCGGCTACGGCGACCCGGCCGAGACGGCCCGGCTGGCGATCGAGGCGGGTGCGGTCGGGCTGAACCTCGAGGACGGTATCCGTCACGAGGTGCTGCGTCCGGTCGAGGAACAGGTGGAGGCGATCCGGTCGGTCGTGGAGGCGGGCCGGCAGGCGGGGGTGCCGCTCGTCGTGAACGCGCGCACCGATTCCTTCCTGATCGGAGCCGGAAGCGCCGAGGAGCAGGTCGACACCTCGATCGAGCGGCTGAACGCCTATCTCGCAGCGGGCGCTGATTGCGGCTTTGCCGTGGGCGCCCGAGAACCGGCGGCGATCGAGCGGCTGGCGCGCGAGGTGCGAGGCCCGGTCAGCATTGTCGCCGGGCCGGGCGGGCCGACGCTCGCGGAGCTGGAGCGGCTCGGCGTCGCCCGGATCAGCGTCGCCGCAGGCGCCGCCCGCGCCGCGTACTCGCTCGTCTCGGCGATTGCAGAGGAGCTCTTCACCGCGGGCACCTACGAGCACCTGATCCCGGCCGTGGACCCGCCGCCGAACCTGAACGAGCTGCTGGCCTGACTCGCCAGTAGGCTTCGGTCCGGTGGAAGCAAGGCCGACGCGGCGCGGAGCGCAACCCATGAAGAAGCTGCTCGCACTCGCAGGCCTGGTCGTTCTCGGCGGCGTGCTCGGCTTCGCCGCCGCCGGGTGTGGCTCGGAGAAGGCCGGCTCGCTCGGGCAACCTGCGCAGACCGGCACGACGCAGGCCACGGAGCCGACCGGGACGGTGCCGACCTCCGTCTCCCTCGAGGTGTGGTTCCTGCGGGGCGAGCAGCTCGTCCGGGAGCGGCGGACGCACAAGACGACGCAGCGGGTCGCCACGGCCGCGATTCAGGCGCTTCTTGCAGGGCCCAGCCCGGCGGAGCTCGCGTCGGGCCTCGGTAGCGCGATCCCGGCAGGCACGAAGCTGCTCGGTATCTCGATCAAGAACGGAGTCGCGACCGTCGACCTGACCTCGGAGTACCAGTCGGACGGCGGCTCACACTCGATGCAGGCGCGCCTTGGCCAGGTCGTCTACACGCTGACGCAGTTCCCGACGGTGCGGGCGGTCCGCCTCCACCTCGACGGCAAGCCGGTGAACGTTTTCTCCGGCGAGGGAATTGTGCTCGACCATCCGGTGGGCCGGAAGGACTACGAGGGCCTGCTTCCGGCGATCTCGGTCGAGAATCCGGCGGCGGGCGCCCGTGCGTCGAGCCCGCTCCGCGTCTCGTGCTCGACGAGAACGGGCGCGTTCTTGCCAGGACCTTCACGACTGCAACCTGCGGCACCGGCTGCCGCGGCGCCTACTCGGTCCCGGTCCGCTTCGACGTCACCCAGGAGCAGCGCGGTACGATCGTTGTCTCCGACGACGATGCCGCCGGGACGGGCACGCCGCCTCACGTGGCGCGAGTGCCGGTCGTCCTCGTTCCCAGGCGGTAGGCGGTCCGAGGCGGAATAGGAACGCTGCCGGCGAGGTTTAGTAGTAGACGAAAGAGGAGGACGACGAATGGCTCTGCAGCTTGGTGACACGGCACCGGATTTCGAGGCGGAGACCACCGAAGGCCGGATCCGCTTCCACGACTGGATCGGCGACTCGTGGGCGGTGCTCTTCTCGCATCCGAAGGACTTCACCCCCGTTTGCACGACCGAGCTCGGCTACATGGCGAAGATCGAGCCCGAGTTCGACCGCAGGAACGTCAAGGTGATCGGCCTGTCGGTGGACCCGATGGAGAGACACGCCGATTGGGTGAACGACATCGAGGAGACCCAAGGAAAGGCGCCCAACTACCCGATCATCGCCGACGCCGACTTCAACGTCTCGAAGCTCTACGGGATGCTCTCGACCGACACCTCCGGCGATCCGGCACAGCGCACGCCGGCAGACAACCAGACGGTGCGCAACGTCTTCGTCGTCGGCCCCGACAAGACGATCAAGCTGATCCTCGTCTACCCGATGACCACCGGGCGCAACTTCGACGAGGTGCTGCGCGTAATCGATTCGCTCCAGCTCACGGCGAAGCACAAGGTCGCGACCCCGGTGAATTGGCAGCAGGGCGAGGACGTGATCATCGCCGGCTCCGTCTCCGACGACGAGGCCAAAGAGACGTACCCTGACGGCTGGGACTCGCCGAAGCCCTACATCCGGATCGTGTCGCAGCCGCGCTGAGCGCTACTGGCATGCTGCCGGGGTGAGCGGGGAGCTCGCCATCCGGCTGCGCGCGGTCGTGAAGCGCTACGGCCCGATCACGGCCGTCAACGGCCTCGACCTCGACGTGCCGGTGGGCACGTGCGTCGGCCTGCTCGGTCCCAACGGCGCAGGCAAGTCCACGACGATGCGGCTGCTCACCGCCCAGTCGATCGCCGACGAAGGCGAGCTCGAGGTGCTCGGGTTTCGGCTGCCGGGCGAGTCCAAGCCCGCCCGCGCGCAGTGCGGCGTCGTGCCCCAGCTCGACAACCTCGACGTGACGCTGACCGTCGAGCAGAACCTGCTCGTGTTCTCCCACCTGTACCGGATCCCCCGCGCGGAGCGGCACGAGGCGATCGAGCGCGCGCTGAAGATGGCGAACCTGGTCGATCGCCGGAACACGAAGGTGAACAAGCTCTCGGGCGGCATGCGCCGGCGCCTGCTGATCGCACGTGGGCTGGTGCACCGCCCGCGGCTCGTGCTCCTGGACGAGCCGACCGTCGGTCTCGACCCGCAGGTGCGCCAGGAGCTCTGGGCGCTGATCGACGCCCTCCGCTCCGAGGGCACGACGATCCTGATGTCGACGCACTACATCGAGGAGGCACAGCGCCTGGCCGACACGGTCCTGATCATGTCGCACGGCAGCGCGGTTGCCTCCGGGCCGCCCGCGGAGCTCGTGCTGGAGCACGCCGGGCGCGAGGTGCTGGAGGTCTACGGCCCGCCGGCGAGGCTGGCCGAGGTCGAGGCCGAGGCGGTATCGGCGGGGCTGCCCACGCGGCGAACCGGGACGAGCATCTCGATCCTCGGCGTCGACCGGAACGGATACCGAGTCGAGGGCGAGCGCCGCCCGGCGAATCTCGAGGACGTCTTCGTGCTGCTCACCGGTGAGGAGATCGACTGATGGTCGTCACGACCGCACCGACTCGGCTGGGCCGGCTCGAGCGCCCCGCGCTGACAGGCGTGCTCGTGCGCGAGGTCGTCAACTTCTCCTCGTTCTGGCGCTCCAGCACCTTCTCCTCGACGGTCGAGCCGACGATCTACCTGCTGGCGTTCGGCTTCGGCTTCGGCTCGCTGGTCAGCCGGGTCGGAGGTTTCTCGTACGTCGAGTTCGTCGGCACGGGGACCGTCGCGACCGCGGTGCTGTTCTCGTCGGCGTTCCCGGCGATGTTCGGAACCTTCGTCAAGTACCAGTTCCAGCGCACCTACGACGCGATCCTCGCGGCGCCGGTCGACACGGAGGAGCTCGTCACGGCCGAGGCGCTCTGGATCGCCACGCGCGCCGGCGTCTACGGCTGCGTGCCGATGCTCGTCGCGATCGCCTTTGGGCTCGACCCGTCCTGGGGCATGCTGGTGGTGCCCTTCATCGGGTGGCTGGCCGGCTTCGGCTGGGCGAACTTCGGGATCATGGTGGCCGGCTTCGCCTCGTCGTTCGAGAACTTCAACTACGTCGTGAGCGCGGTGCTGACACCGCTGTTCCTGGTGGCGGGCACGTTCTTCCCGATCAGCACGCTGCCGAAGTGGGCGCGGATCCTGGCGGAGCTCAACCCGCTGCACCAGTGCGTCGTGCTGGTGCGTCAGGCGGTCTTCGGCTTCCACGACTGGACCGACTTCCTCCGGCTGGGCGTGCTGGTCGTGTTCGGCCTGATCATGTGGCGGATCGCGATCTACGCGATGGAGCGCAAGCTCATCGACTAGCCCGAGACGCGGATTTGGGCTGCAAGCTGGCGGGAGAGAGCGGCTGTCTGGCCGTCGGCCCGCACGGTGAGGGGGCCGCCGAGCGGCTCAGCCCGCAGGAGCTCCACGCGCCGTCCCGGCACGAGCGAAAGCGTTGTCAAGTAGCGCAGCAACTCGCGGTCACCGTCGGGAACCCGTTGCACGGTCGCCTGCTGGCCCGGTTCGAGCTCGGTCAGCGGCCGTGTCTTCGACTCCACGATCCGGAGACCGGCGTCGGGGATCGGATCGCCATGCGGATCTTCTCTCGGAGAGCCGAGCGCCTCGTCGATCCGCTGCTCGAGCGTCTCGGAGAGCGCGTGCTCGAGCCGGTCCGCTTCGGCGTGAACCGCCTCGAGCCCGAGCTCGAGCGTCTCGGACAGGTAGAGCTCGATTAGCCGGTGATGGCGAAGCACCTCGAGCGCGATGCGCTCGCCCCGCCGGGTGAGCCGCACGCCGCGATAGGGCACGTGGTCGGCGAGCCCGAGCGCGGCAAGCCTCTTCACCATCGCGGTCGCCGAGGGAGGAGCGACCTGCATCCGGCGCGCAAGCGTCGAGGTCCGAACTCGAGCGGTGTCCGCCTGAAGCTTGTAGATCTCGCGAAGGTAGTCCTGGAGCGCCTCGCTCAGATCGGCCAGTGCTGCACGCCGACGATGCGCGGCCGGCTTCGATTGGCTCGACATCTCAGCCGACCAGCAGCCCGGTTGCGTACATGACGACGATCCCGGCGAGATAGCCGCCGATGACAGGTCCGGAGCGCAGGCCGCCGGGCGCTCGACGCGCGACGTAGCGGCCTACTTCGACGACGACCTGCAGGGCGGCGCCGACAGCTAGCGCGAAGAACAGGACGCCGAGGAGATCGCTGGTGACGAATCCGCCGAGCCAGGCGCCGACGATCGCCGGCGCGCCGGCGACGACCGCAAGCAGGGCAAGGCGGGTGACGCGAACCGGCGCACCGTCTGCGATCGGAGCAGCGATCCCGAGGCCCTCGGTGATGTTGTGCACCATGAACCCGACGATCAGGAAGGTGCCGAGCGCCAGCTCGCCCAGCGCGATCGAAGAGCCGATGGCCAGCCCTTCGCCCAGGTTGTGCAGGCCGATTCCGACCGCGACGAGCGTCGCCAGTGCGGCGCCTTCGAGCGGGGCGCTCCGGTCGCGCTGACCGGCGGTTGAGAACCGCCGGGCGACGTAGGTGAGGCCTAGGAAGCTGGCGGCAACCCCGAGCAGAATCAGACCAGGCCCTTGGAAGGCGCTGGGAAGGCCTGCCTGGAGGTCGAGTGCCTCGACAAGGGCATCGAGAGCGAGGAAGCTGAGCAGGCCGGCCGTCAGCGCCATGAAGGCGGCCACCCATGCAGCCCCGGTTCGCCGGAGCGAGGGCAGCCAGGCCAGGCCGAGCGCGACCGGGACGATGCCGACCAAGAAGCCGATCACCGTGTAGCCGAGGAACCCGCGCGGCGAGGCGCCGCGCGTCTCGACCGCGGCGGGAACGTCAAAGGTCGTCTGGATACCGCTCGAGCTTGTCACGCCGACGGTGTAGGGATCGTCCTCAACCCAGTGGTACGGGACGACGATCGTGCTCGAGCGCAGGCGGCCGAGCTTCGCGGGCCCTTCGATCTGAAAGGGCACGATCGCGTCGTCGACAGTGACGGTCCCGATCGTCAGCGTCGTTCGCTGCGGGTTCGTCACCCGGATCCGGATCTCTCCCGGCTTGAACGCGACTCGCCGGATGTCGAACCTGTCGGTCGGCGGAGGCGCTCGTCCGACGAGGTCGAGCAGCGAGGTGCCGCTCGCGCTGAAGAGAGCGACGACGCCAACGAGGAGGAGTAGCGGTACGACCGCCCACAGCCAGCCGCCGGCTCGGAGGCGAGCAGCGGTCGCGGTGGAGAGCATCAGTCGACGACCTCGAAGAACCCCATCCAGCCGAGCTCGGTGAACTCCGACTGGTGCGCGTGGAACATGAACCGCCCCGTGTGGGCGAAGTCGATCTCGATGATCCCCCGCTGCCCCTGGCAGAGCATGACCGTGTCTGTGTACTCGAAGTGCTCGGTCGATCCCGTTGGGTAGTAGCGGAAGAAGTCGCCGTGGAGGTGAAACGAGTTGACGAGGTCGAACTCCGTGAGGTTCGCGAGGTAGATCCGGACCGTCTGCGAGCGGCGCACGCGAATCGGGTACCTGGCGTAGTAGAAAGCCGGCCCGTTGACGCCGTAGAAGTTGTTCTCGCCGTCGCCGTCCGTGTCGAACCCGGTCAGCACCATCACGAGCTCCTGGGCGGGCGGGCGCGGCCTCGGCGGGTCGATGATGAAGGCGCCGTAGAGCCCCTTCGCGATGTGCTTCTTCAGAGGAGTCGAGTGGCAGTGGTAGAGGTGCATCCCGTACGGGCGCGCCGGGAACTCGTAGGTGAAGCTCCCACCGGGCTCGACGATCTCGAAGACGCCGTCCATGTTCGCCGGATGGATGCCGTGGAAGTGGATCGTGTGCGGGTGCGAGCCACCGTTCGTGAATCTCACGCGGAGCAGGTCGTCCTCGGTCGCGCGGATGACCGGTCCCGGCGTCGTGCCGTTGTATGTCCAGGCGGAGAAGAAGACGCCCTTGGCTACCTCGATCTGACGGTCGACGGCCGAGAGCGTGTACTCGCGCACGCGGCCGGGCTTGTGCGGAAGCGCCTTCGGTGGATACAGGAGGTCGGCGAGATCGTCCGGACCTCCGGGCGCCGGCACCTCGTGGCCGTGCATTGCTGTGTCGCTCGGACCGCTCATCACCATCCCGGCGTGGTGTGCGTGCGGAGCCTCTCCGCTCGACTGGGCGAGCGCCAGCTTGGCCAGCGGCCCCGCAGCGACGACCGGCGCGGCTGTCACGAGCAGTTGCCGACGCGTCACGCGAGATTTAGGCACAACTAAACATTAGTTTCGGCCGCCCTCGCGCGCAAGTCGCGGAACAGTGGTCGCGTTCTTCTGGGTAGCCTTCACCTCCGTCCGCCTGCTCCAAAAGGAGATCACGGTGTTGCGCAGACCTGACGCCGATGCACCTGGCTGCCGAAGACGCAGCTTCCTCGATCGCGTGCGCTCCTTCTTGCGGCTCGCACGTCGTGACTCCGGGTGCGGAGACTGGTTCGAGGAGCTCCCACCCGACTCGTTCGTGCGTGAACCGCGCCGACCGCGCCCGAGCGCTCCGTCGGCGAGCATCGCCCTAGAGCTGCCGCCGGACCTGGGCTAGCGTCATCCCGGGAACGGTCTACCCGTTTTCGTTGAGCCGTTCTCGACCCGATTTGTGGTGCCAGGGCGGCCGGCGTGCGGCCTCTCTCTGGTGTTGTCGTTTCACCCGGAGTGGACGATGCGTTGGGCCGCGCATCAAGCCAGTGTGTTCGAGACGCGGAAGGAACGAATTTCAAGACCCGGCCGCCGAACGCTGTGGCGGCACAGTCGATTGAAGGGAGACACGTGGCAATTGGACCCGTTCAACTGATCGTTCTGGGCTTCAGCCACCCCGAGTTCCACGGCGAGATCGCCGCCGAGCTCGAGCGGCTGCGCGAGAGCGACACCGTGCGCGTGATCGACGCGCTGGCGGTCCACAAGGACGCCGATGGAGAGATCGAGGTGCAGCACCTGAGCAACCTCACGAAGGACGAGGCGATCGAGCTCGGCAGCAAGGTCGGCGCGCTGATCGGCCTCGGCATCGAGGGCGAAGAAGGAGCGATCGCCGGAGCCGAAGCCGGCGCCGAGGCGACCGCGGAAGGCGTGCACGCGTTCTCCGATGACGAGGCCTGGGACGTGCTCGAGGAGATCCCGAACGACTCGGCCGCCGCGCTGATCCTGCTCGAGCATCATTGGGCGGTCCCCTTGCGCGACGCAATCGCGCGGGCGGGCGGCTTCCGGATCAGCGACGGTTTCATCAGCCCGCTGGACCTGATCGAGATCGGGCTGGTCTCGGCCGACGACGCCGCGCAGCTCCATGCGATCGAGAAGGGCGGAGTGCCGGTCGGCGCCACGACGGAGGGAGGTTCGCGATGATGGGATCCCGCAGGGTCGCGCGGCGCACTAGTCGCCGGGTCGCCCGCCGCCGCTAAAGGGCAATTGGCGACCAAGGGGCCCGCCCCTTCCGTGGTAAGGGACGGGCCCCTTATCCCCGGAGGCACGGACGTTCGCGAACCGGCTGGCGGACGGGCTGCTCGCCGCCGGCGAGTCGAGCTCGGATTGACGAAGGTACGGTGGGGACGCTAGTCGCCGAGGTCACGGCGCTCGGGCTGGCCGTCGCCTTCACGAGCCCGGTCTCGGTGGTTACCGTGATCGTCCTGCTCAGCATGCCCGCTGGGCGGCTGCGCGCGCTTGCCTTCCTCTGTGGCTGGTTGATCGCGCTGGCGCTGATCGGGACGATCATGGTCTTCGTCCTCAACGGCCAGGACTTCGGCTCCAGGAGCTCCACACCCTCACGGGCCGCCTCCGCGCTCGAGGTCCTGCTCGGCTCCCTGCTCCTGATCTGGGCGGTGGTCGCCTACCGCCGCCGCGAGCCGTCGAGCGGAGGCCACTCGACGCCCAAGTGGCTCAATCGCATCGAGGGGACGCACTGGCTGCTCGCCGTCGCAGTCGGGGCGCTCATGCTTAGCTACGGGCTCACTCTGGCGGCGGCGAGCGAGATCCTCAAGGCCGACGTCAGCCGTCTCGATGCGGCCGTCGCGATTGTCATCTTCGCCTTGACCTCGATCGTCACGGTCGCTGCGCCGGTGGTTGCGGTCGTGGCCGCGCCGGAACGCTCGGAGCAGAGGCTGGCTACTTGGAAGGCGTGGCTGCTCGGCAACTCGCGCGCCGTTGCGCTCGTCACGCTGATGCTCGTCGCTGCGTTGCTGATCGTCCGGGGCATCTCCGACCTCGCATGAGAACCGAGCCGAGCCTCGTCGTCGGCCGGCGAGATCTACAATCGATCGATGGCGATCGAGTTCGTCGCACAGCGGCTCGAGATCGGCGATGTCATCCTGGTTGCCCTTCCCGAAGAGGAGAGGGAAGTCGAGGCGACGGTGGTCCGGGACATCGAGCGAACGGACACGACCGTGCGCGCAACGCTCCGGGTTGAGGGACGCGAAGACTTCATCAAGGAGTGGTCTCTCGGCCAGCTCGTCACCGTCGTGCGCGGCCCTTGAACCGAGTCGTCAGTCGCGACCGGCGGCCGGCGGACCCCGCCGCTAAACGCGCGGTTGATCCGTTCCGGCGATCGGAGTAGAAGGAGGACGCGGTCGAACAGGCTTGGATAGGTCTCTGCCTCGCGCTCCTCTCGGCACTGGCCGTGAACTGGGCCTACACGAGGGAGCACGCGGCGGCAGCCGCACTGCCGCCGCTCTCCCCGCGGCGGCCGTTCCGCTCGCTGGGGCTCCTGCTCGGGAACCGCGGCTGGCTCGTCGGCTTCGGCACCGAGACGGCAGGCTGGCTCGTCTACGTGGCCGCCCTCGGGCTCGCCCCGCTCAGCCTGGTCCAGGCCGTCAGTGCCTCAGGCATCGCCGTCCTCGCGCTCTTCAGCGCGCACGGACATCCCGGCAGATTGGCAGTCCGGGAGCGACTCGCCGTCGGGATCGCGCTGGTCGGGCTGGTGTTGCTCTCGTTGTCGCTCGTCGGCTCTACGCCGTCCTCCCAGACGCCACAGGCGGTCAGCGTCGTGATCTGGCTCGCAGCTTCAGCCGGGGCCGCGGCGGTTCTCAGCGCCGTGCGTGTCCGCCTTTCGCAGGCCGCCGCGCTCGGGCTTGCCGCGGGGCTCCTGTTCGCCGATGGGGACATCTCCGCGAAGCTCGTCTCCTCGGGCGGGATCTGGTTGCTCGCGCTCCTCCCATTGATTGCCTGCTATGCAACGGGCACGAGCGTGCTCCAGGCGGCGTTCCAGCACGGCAGCGCGCTGACTGCCGCCGGCATCGCGACCCTGGTGACGAACGCTGTCCCGATCGCCGCAGGCTTCGTGCTCTTCGATGAGTCCCTGCCGCCGGGTGCTCGTGGTGGACTGCAGATCGCGGCCTTCGCCTCCGTCGTCGCCAGCGCTGCTCTCCTCGGAAGCTCCGCCGCAAGCCGATCAGGCTCGCCCAAAGCCCTCACAGCGCCTGCGCCCGGGATCGCTGACGCGTGAGAATCTCAGAACGGGTTCACGCAGCCGAGCGGTTCCAGGACGGCTGCGGCACGCGCTTGCCTCTCCTGTGCGGCGGCCGTCCGGCCTGCGGCCTCGAGCGCCCGTGCCAGATCGAGCTCGAGGCAGGCGGCGTGATAGGTGCGACCGAGCCGCCGCTCTCGCTCGGTCGCCAGCTCGAGCTGCGCCACGGCCTCATCTGCGCGTCCTCTCAGGAGCGCGAGCAGGCCGTCCGCAGCCAGCCGCGCCGTATATGCGTTTGCCGAAACGTCGGCTGTCTCTCCAATCGACTCGGCCGTGCGCACGAGCAGTTGCGTCTCACCGGCCCCGGCCAGCGTTCGTACGACGGGCATGGCGTCGAGCATGGACGGCCACTGTCGGTCGACGCTCGCCAGGATCTGCTCGGTCAACGAGCGCAGCTCCTCGAGGTTGCCGGTGACCACCAACCAGGGCAGCACGACGCCGGCCATCGGGATGATCCGCTGCGGCTCCCCGCTCGCGAGCGCCAGCGGTCGTAGCTCCTCGAGAAGACGCTCGGCCGTCTCCAGCTCACCGCGGCGAAGCGCGAGGCCGCCGGCGACCGTTAGATACACGAGCCTCGAGCTCGTGCTCACTCCTTGCTTGGCCTGCGCGAGAATCGCGTCAGCCTCTGCCCATCGCGCTGACGGAACCAGGATCCACATGGCGAACGACGTCTCGAGGTACGGCGCGATCATCTTGGGCGGCGGAACATTCGCCAGCCGGTCGTAACCCTCAGCGACCACGAGCTCGATGCGGTCGATCGGCACGTAGCCGCCCGCGGACCAGACGAAGTTGACGATGGCGCGATACGCCTCCTCGTATTCCCCCGCGCCTGCCGCTGCCTCGACGATCGAGGCCAGGTCATCCGGATCCGGTGGGACGCCCATGGTCGACAGCTGGGTGAAGACGTTGATCCTGGCGTTCACCTCCGCGAACGAATCGCCGACGCGACGAGCGACAGCGATGGCTTCTCGCGCATGGTCGACGGCCTCGGGCCGTTGTCGCAGCATCTCGAGCTGCGACTGGCGCGCCAGCGCACGCGCGAGCTGGGGTGATTCCGGCAGGCCGGCGAGGGCGCCCACGGCACCATTCGCAGAAGAGAGTGCCTCATCCCAGCGACCTGTGAGCCAGCAAATCCTCGAGCGCCAGCCGAGCGCGTCGGAGCGGAGTTCGGCATCGCCCGGCCCGAGAAGAGCCTCGACGGCGTCGAGTCGCTCCAGGCAGTCGTCGAAAAGCGCCTCGGTCCCATCCAGGCGTGCGAGTGCAAGCTCGGCGGCTGCTCGTTGGCTGTCGTCGACCTCGAGCTCGAGCGCGCGCTCGAGCTGCATCCTCGCGGCCTCGAAGGCTCCCCGACCGAATGCCGCGTCGCTTGCAGCCAGTGACAACTCGAAGGCTCGCAGCGAGACGGCCGGATCATCCTCACCGTAGGCGAGCGCCTGGCCGTAGTGGTAGGCGGCGAGCTCCACGGTCTCGCTGCTGCGGTCTGGAGCGACGTCCTGAATCCACTCACCGACGCGCCGGTGGAGCTCGCGGCGCTCGGGTCGCGGCAGCGTCGCGTAGACGACATCGCGAGTCAGGGCGTGCTTGAAGGCGAACTCGCGCATCCCCGCCATGACAGAGTCGACGCTGTCGGACACCAGGCCGCTCCGGACGAGTGCCGCAATGACCTTCTCGTCGACATCGACGGCCGCCGGCCAGAAGCTGCGGCCGACCACGGAGCAACGGCGCAGCGCGTCGCGCGAGGCCGTCTCGAGGAGGTCGATGCGCGCCGCGATCACGCCGTGAACCGAGTCCGGGATGGAGACCTCGGCAAGCCGGTCCGTGGACACCCAGCCGCCGTTCCGTCGCTCGAGCGCCCCTTCCTCGATCAGCATGTTCAGCATCTCCTCGAGGTAGAACGGGTTGCCTTCCGCGCTCGCGAGCACTCGTTCCCGCACGTCTTCCGGAACCTGCGCCTCGCCCAGCAGCGAGGACATGAGGTGTGCGGCGTCCGTCGGGGAGAGCGGTGTGAGCGAGAGCGAGGTTGCGTTCTGCTTGCCCGCGCCCCAGGTCGGGCGGACTTCCAACAGCTCCAGTCGGGCGGTGCACACGAGCAGCACCTGCGTGTTGGCCAATTTCTCCGCGAGCTGTTCGACCAGGTCGAGGAGTGCGCCGGACGCCCAGTGAACGTCCTCGACGGCCAAGACCGTGAGCTGCTCGCGACCGAGAGCCGCTACGTACCGCGTCCATCCGTCCTGCAGTCGGCTGACGACCTCGTGCGGGTCGGTCCCCTCCGAGACACCCGGGAGCGCGAACCCGATCGTCCACGTAGCTGCTTCGAGCACGCGCTCGGCTTGATCCTCGGGAACGACCGACTCGACCGCGGCTCGCAGCTTGGCGAGGGCGATGTCCGCCGGATCCGTGTCGAGGATGCCCGCGTGCGCTTTCGCAGCCTCGGCGAGCGGCCAGAACGTGATCCCCTCGCCGTAGGGGAGGCAGCGGCCCCTCACCAAGCGCGCACCGGGGAGCCGCTCGACGAGCTCCGCCAGCAGGCGCGACTTGCCGACGCCGGCGGGGCCGAAGAGCGTTACGAGCTGCGGCGCACGTTCTCGCTCGACTCGAGCGGCGACGGCGCTCAGCACGGCGAGCTCCTCGTTTCGCCCGACCAGCGGTGCGCTCAGGCCGGCCATGCCGCGTGGCGCGGGCTCTTGCTCCGCCGCGGCGGAAACCGCCACCCAGCAGGCGACGGGCGCACTCTTGCCCTTCGCCTGGAGAGCCTCGTGCTCGCGGTAGGAGATCGTGCGGCTTGTCGCCGCCTGCGTTCGCTGCCCCACGAGCACCTCACCCGGATCTGCATGCTGTTGCAGGCGCGCGGCCACGTTGACGGCGTCGCCGCTGACCATCAGCTCTCCACGGGCGGCCGCCTCGCGGCCCGAGACCACTTCACCGGTGTTGACGCCGATCCGGAGCCCGACCTCGGCCCCGTGGCGACCCTGTACGCGGTAGGTGAAGGACACGAAGCTGTCCCGCACGGCCAGTGCGGCCCGAACCGCCCGCTCGGGGTCGTCTTCGTGGGCCTGGGGAATACCGAACACCGCGAGGACCGCATCGCCGGCGAACTTCTCGGTGGTGCCTCCGAACCTCTCGACTTCGGTGTTGATCAGCTCGAAGAGCTCGCCCTGAAGCTCTCGCACGTCCTCCGGATCCAGTCTCTCGCCGAGCGCGGTCGAACCGGCGAGGTCTGCGAACAGGACGGTGACGACTCGCCTCTCCTGCCGATCGTCGCTCGCGTCGGCGACACGGCGAGCGTCTTCCCGGAGTGCGATGCCGCAGTTGGAGCAGAAGGTCGCGCTGGCCGGCTGCTCAGACCCGCAGGACGGGCAGGCGCGCCGGAGCGGCGCACCGCACTCGCTGCAGAAGCGGGCATCGCTGGAGTGCTCGGCTCCGCAGGAGGCGCAGGCCAATTTCACGCGGCGAGTCTACGACGAAGGCATGGAAGCGGTACCAGGCTCAGGCGGCGGCTTGGAGGGAGCGGTCCACGGCATCGGGCGTCAGGACATGCTCGATCACCATGATCGCCGCTCCGATCACGCCGGCTCGGTCGCCGAGCCGGCACGGAACGATTCGGAGGTCGCGTGTCGCCAGTGGTAGCGAGCGACTGAAGATTCCCTCGCGAACGCCCGCCAAGAGCTGCTCGCGTGCCTCCGCGATGTCCCCGCCGATGACGATCACCGCGGGGTTGAAGAAGTTGACGGTTCCGGCCAGCACCTCGCCCAGCGTTCGGCCGGCGTCCCGCACCATCCGGATTGCGCCGCCGTGGCCGCTCCGGACAAGGCGAACCACGTCGCGGCTGTGAGACGCGTCCTCCCCGGAGCCGGCCAGTCTCAGCGCGAGCGCCTGACCTCCCGCGATGGCTTCCAGGCAGCCGATGTTTCCGCAACGGCAGACGACGTCTTCCCTGCTCGTCGCGCGGATATGCCCGATGTCGCCGGCGGCTCCGCGGGCCCCGCGGTGGATGCGGCCGTCAGCCACGATGCCGCAGCCGATGCCGGTCCCGACCTTGATCAGCAGCAGATGCTCGATCTTTCGCCAGTGCATTCGGTGTTCGCCGCGGGCCATGATGTTCACGTCGTTGTCGACCAGCACCGGCGCGCTGTAGCGGCTCGCGAACCAGTCGGGAATCGGGAAATCGTCCCAGCCGGGCATGATCGGCGGATTGACCGGCCGCCCACTGGCGAACTCGACTGGCCCAGGCACGCCGACGCCGATCCCGCGCACGTCGTTGCGGGAGCGCCCAATATCGTCGAGGAGCTCGGTGAATCGTTCGGCCACCCACGCGAGGGCGTGTTCCGGCCCGAGCGCAATGTCCAGGTCTGATGCCAGCTCGGCGAGCGGCGCGCCGGTGAGATCACTCACGGCGACCCGAGCATGGGTCACGCCGAGGTCGGCAACCAGTACGACCCCGGCGTCGCGATTGAAGGCCAGCACCGTCGGCGGGCGGCCGCCGGTGGAGGTGCCTCCCGCTTCGCAGACGAGCCCCTGCGCGAGGAGTGCATCGACGCGCTGGGCGACGGTCGAGCGGGCGAGGCCGGTCACTCTCGCGAGGTCGGCTCGTGTGACCGCAACCTCTTCGCGGATCAGCCGCAAGAGCGCGCCGGCGCTGGTCGGCGACGATTGGCTGGGCTGAGGGTTCGTCGCCATTGACGTTCAAAGTAAAGCATGAGTTGGACGAAGGTCGAGGGCTTTTGCTTGACAGCTGGACTAAGTCTGTTTAGGTTCCTCCCTGATGCGTCTCCAGGCGGCGATCGCAGGCACCGGCTTCATCGGCGGAGTCCACGCCCGATCTGCGCGCTTCGCTGGAGCCGAACTGGCCGGCGTCGCCGCCTCGTCCCCGGCGTCTGCCCAGGCCGCGGCGGCTGAGCTCGGCGCGGAGCGGGCCTTCGATTCGGCCGAGGAGATGATGCGCGACCCGGGCATCGACGTCATGCACATCTGCACGCCGAACTACCTGCACCTCCCGCTCGCCGAGGCTGCGCTGGCAGCCGGCAAGCACGTGATCTGCGAGAAGCCGCTTGCCCTCGATGCCGCAGGGGCGCAGCGCCTGGTGGACGCCGCAACCGAGTCAGGACTGCTTGCCGGAGTTCCGTTCGTCTACCGGTATTACCCGACGGTGCGCGAGGCGCGCGAGCGCGTCGGCAGCGGGCAGACCGGCGCGCTGCGCCTGCTGCACGGCACCTACCTGCAGGACTGGCTCCTGCGTCCCGACGACGACAACTGGCGCGTGGACGACCGGCTCGGCGGCGCGTCGCGCGCGTTCGCCGACATCGGCTCGCACTGGTGCGACCTGGCCGAGTTCGTCTCCGGCCATCGCATCGCCCGCGTGTCCACGCGGATGCTCACGGCAATGCCTGAGCGGGTCAGCGCCGTGGGCCGCAAGGCGTTCTCGTCGGATGGAGGCGGGGGAGAAGCGCGCCCGGTCGCGACCGAAGACGCCGCCGTCGTCCAGTTCGAGACGGACGCGGGGGCGATCGGGTCCCTGGTCGTGAGCCAGATTTCCGCGGGTCGTAAGAACCGCCTGTGGATCGAGCTCGACGGCGCCGACGAGACGCTCGCCTTCGACCAGGAGCAGCCGGAAGAGCTCTGGTGTGGGCGTCGCGAGAGCGCGACGATCACTCGCCGCGATCCCGCGACACTGTCACCGGCCGCAGCGCGCTTTGCCTTCCTTCCCGGCGGCCACCCTCAGGGCTACGCGGACTGCTTCGACGCCTTCGTGGCCGACTTCTACGAGGGCGTCCGCAACGGCTCGGCGGTGGACGGAATGCCGCGGTTCTCCGACGGGCTCCGCGCCGCACTGATCACGGATGCAGTGCTGACCTCAGCCCGCGAGGAGCGCTGGGTCGAAGTGGCGAGTCGAGAGCCGGCGGTCGCGACGTGAAGCTCGGCTTTCTGACCTCGTGCATGCCCGAGCGCAGCCTCGAAGACATCGCCGCATGGGCGGGAGCGAACGGCTACGAGGCGCTCGAGCTTGCCGCGTGGCCGCACTTGGGCGACCGTCCTTTCACGGCGAGTCACGTCAAGGCGGATGCCTTCGACGAGGCCGAGGCCGAACGCGTTCGCCGAGCGCTCGACGAGCACGGGCTTGTTCTCTCCGCGCTCGCGTACTACGACAACAACCTTTCCCCCGACGCCGCGGAGCGCGAGGCCTACCACGCGCACCTGCGCGCCTGCATCGACGCGGCAGCCGCGCTCGGCAGTGTCCACGTCGGCACGTTCATCGGCCGCGACCCCGGACGCGGTGTCGCCGAGAACCTGCGCGAAGCCGAACGCGTCTTTCCGCCGCTCGTCGAGTACGCGGGCGAGCGCGGCGTGCGGCTGATGATCGAGAACTGCGTCATGGAGGGGTGGCATCCAGACGGCTACCCGGGCAACCTCGCCTACTCGCCCGAGTTGTGGGAGTGGATGTTCGGGCTCGGGCTCTACTTGAACTTCGATCCCTCGCATCTGCTCTGGCTGGGGATCGATCCAATCGAGGCGCTGCGGCCCTACGTGCACCGCGTCGCGCACGCCCACGCCAAGGACGCCGAGACGTTTCCGGCCGAACGCAACCGTTACGGCTTCTTCGGCCGCACTTCGACGCGTGAAGAAAACCCATGGGACACGGGCTGGTGGCGGTATCGCATACCCGGTCTCGGCCAGGTCGACTTCCGCCGCTACGTCGACACGCTCTACGAGGGCGGGTTCAACGGCACCCTGTCCGTCGAGCACGAAGACCCGCTGTGGGGTGGCACCCCCGAGCTGGTCGAGGCCGGCCTCCGAATCGCCCACAACAACCTCCGTGGGCTGGTGGCCCAGTGACGAAGGTCCTCGAGGTCCGCAATTTGGTGAAGGAGTTCCGGGGGTTAGGGCGCTCCAGGGAGTCGACCTCGACGTTCTCGGGGCTGAGGTGCACTGCCTGCTCGGCCCCAACGGCGCCGGCAAGTCCACGCTGATCAAGTGCGTCTCGGGGCGCTCGAGCCGACCAGCGGCGAGATCCTCTTTATGGGCGAGCCGCTTCCGCCGGGTGACCCCGCTGGATCGCTGAAGCGCGGCGTCGCGACGATCTACCAGGAGCTCGATCTGGTCCCAGACCTGAGCGTCGCCGAGAGCATCTTCCTGGCGCACGAGCCGCGCCGCTGGCCGCTGCTCGACCTCGACAAGATGTACCGGGAATCGTCGGCGTTGCTCACTCGGCTAGGGAACGAGTCGATCCCGGTGCGTGCCAAGGTGGGGCGGCTGCGGCCGGCGGCGCAGCAGATCGTGTCGATAGCTCGCGCGCTGTCGGGCAACGTCCGGCTGCTGATCATGGACGAGCCGTCGGCGATCCTCGACGACGGCGAGATCAAGACGCTGTTCAACGTGGTTCGCCGTTTCACCGGCGAAGGCGTCGGCGTCGTCTACATCTCGCACCGTCTCGATGAGATCCGGCGCATCGGTGACCGCGTGACCGTGCTGGCGGACGGGCGCACCACGGCCGGCGGGCTGCCCGCGACGACGCCGACCGACCAGCTCGTGGAGCTCATGGTCGGACGCAAGGTGGATCAGCTCAACCCCGATCGGCCGGTGGGCACCGACCGCGTGCTGCTCGAGGTCAGGGATGTCAGGCGCCTTCCCGCCGTTCGCGGTGGAGCCTGCGGGTTCACGCTGGTGAGGTTGTCGGTCTCGGCGGGCTCGTGGGGTCCGGCAGGACGGAGCTCCTCCGCCTCTACGGGCTCGACCACCCGGAGGCCGGCGAGGTCCTGGTCCAGGGCAAGCCGCTGCGGCCGAATCCCCGCCACGCGATCCGCCAGGGGCTGGGGCTCGCTCCTGAGGACCGCAAGTCGCAGGCGCTTGTCCTCGACTGGAGCCAGACGAAGAACGTGACGATCGCCGATCTCGGCCGCTTTTCGCGCGTGCTCCCGGATGTTCGTAAGGAGCGCGAACGCGCGCGGAAGCAGCTCAGGACTCTGAACACGGTGCCCGACGAGCCGGACCGTATCGTGCGCCTCCTCTCGGGTGGCAACCAGCAGAAGGTCGTGCTCGCACGCTGGCTGCTCCACGAGTGCCGCGTTCTGCTGCTCGACGAGCCGACGCGCGGCGTCGACATCGCGACGAAGGCCGAGATCTATCGGATCATCAGTGACCTGGCCAAGTCGGGGTTCGGCGTGCTCGTCGTCTCGTCGGAGCTCGAGGAGCTCGTCCATATCTGCACTCGCATCCTCGTCATGCGCGAGGGCGAGATCGTGGCAGAGGTCGACGGCAACGACGCGAAGGAGCGCGAGCTCCTTCGCCACGCAGTCGCGCCCACCGACGCGCCCGTTTTAGCCGAGGAGGTTGTATGACCACGCCCGCTCAAACGTCCGAACCCGGGCGGGGCTCCGCGCTCGCCGGCCGGGTGAAGGCGCTCGAGCTGCAGGAATACGCGCTCGCGATCGTCGTCGTGGTGCTGTTCGTCGTCGGCGCGATCCTGAAGCCCGACACGTTCCCCACCGTCGACAATGTCCGCAACATGCTGACCCAGGCGAGCGTCGTCGGCGTCCTCGCGATCGGCATGACCTTCGTGATCGCAACGGCCGGAATCGACCTGTCGGTCGGTTCGATCGTCGCGGCGGCCGGCGTCTTCGGGGGAATCCTAGTGGGCAACGACGGCACGAGCAGCCTCCTGTTCATCGCCGGGGCAATCGGGTTCGCGCTACTGCTGGGAACCGTCAACGCAACCGCCGTCGCGTACGGGCGCGTGGTCCCGTTCATCGCGACGCTGGCGATGTTCTCGATCGCCAGGGTCTCGCGCTGCTCCTGAAGGATCAGCTGCCCGTGAGCCTGCTCGACCTGAACGGCGGCTCGTTCGGAAATCCGCGGCCGTTCTCACTGCTCTGGTTCGGCAACGGCCGGATCTTCGGAATTCCGGCCTCGGTGTACGTCTTCATCGCGATCGCGATCGCCGGCTGGATCGTCCTCAACCCGCACCCGCTACGGCCGCTACGTGCTGGCGGTCGGCGGCAACCGCGAGGCCGCGCGAATCGCCGGCGTCCCGGTCAGGTGGATCATCTTCAGTGTTTACGTCCTCTCCGGACTGCTCGCGGGCGTGGCCACGGTGCTGCTCTGCGCGCGGCTCGGGAGCGCCTCACCGGTGAGTGGAAACCTCTACGAGCTCGACGCGATCGGGGCGGTCGTGATCGGCGGGACGAGCCTCGCCGGCGGGCGAGCGACGATCGTCGGCACGTTCCTCGGCGTCCTGACCTTCGCGCTGATCTTCAGCCTCATGACGCAGCTCAATCTTTCGACCGAGGTCCAGCAGGTGACCAAGAGCTTGATCGTCCTCGGAGCCGTCCTGCTGCAGCGTCCGGAGGCTCGGTACTGATGGCCGAAACAACGAGTCCAGGTAATCCAATCCACGACAGGAGGTATGCAATGTAACGGGTGGCTCGGGGCGATCTCGAAGGACGCCAAGGCAGCAGCTGCTCAGCACCCGGACGTGAAGTTCGAGCTACTCCAGGCCGCGGACTCGGATTCCCAGGCCCAGCAGATCGAGCAGGCGATCGCGAAGATGCCCGACGCGCTCGTCGTACTACCCCAGGACGGCGCCGCGCTCACACCGGTGGCCCAGAAGGCCGAGCGAGCGGGCATTCCGGTCATCAACATCGACCGGCTGTTCACCGCGCCCGACGCCGCGACCGCGACGGTGCTCGGCGACAACTACCAGATCGGCGTGCTCGCGGCGAACTACATCGCCGACCAGTTGAAGTGCAATGGCAACGTCGTCGAGATCCAGGGTCTGGCCGGCATCTCGGTAACGACCGACCGGAGCAAGGGCTTCGCCGACACCCTGAAGAAGAAGTGCCCCGGTGGCGGCGTGAGGATCGTCGCCCAGCAGCCGGGTGACTTCAATCCGGACAAAGGGCTGACGGTGATGGAGAACATCCTCCAGGCCCAGAAGAAGATCGACGCCGTGTACACGCACGACGACGACATGGCCCAGGGCGTCGTCCAGGCCATCCGCAACGCGGGGCGGGACAAGGAGATGTTCCTCACCGGCGTCGGCGGATCCAGCGACGCGATGAAGCAGATCAAAGAGGGTGGCCTCTACCGCGCCACGTTCCTCTACAACCCGAACATGGCCGGCACCGCCGTGAACATGGCCCGCCCGATCGCCCTTGGTCAGGGCTTCGACGAGCTCGTTCCGCCTGAAGTACCGCGCCAGGTGATCGTGCCGGCCGCGGTCGTCACGAAGGCCAACGTCGCCCAGTACCAGAAGTACGCGTTCAACTAGACGTTTCTAAGAACGCGGCGGCCTGCCGGGCGCAGAGCGTCCGGCAGGCCGTTGGCTCATTGCGCGGGCCCATGCGGCCGACCGGAGGGGCAGTTCCCGACCATGTGGTCGAAGAGACCCAGCACCGGCTCCCGTTCCGTAGTCTCGACCAGCCGCCAGACGCTCCCGAAAGGGATCGCAGAATCGCGAGGCGACAGACAGATTCTTGGGTCGGGGCTGGGTCGATAGCCTTTTTCGGGAGCCATGAGTGCTTCCGAAACAGGCGGGCTCACCCCTGCCCTGGAGCAGTCTCAGCGCCGCGGCCTCGTACGCCGGGTCGCCGGTCTCTTCCGCCCGTACTGGCGGCGGGTTGTCCTCGTCTGCCTGGCGATCCTCGTCTCGGCGGGCCTCGGCGTCGTCAACCCGCTCCTAACGAAGGTGGTGTTCGACCGGGCGCTCTTCCCGAGCAGCGGTCAGCCGAACCTCCATCTCCTCTACGTGCTGATCGCGATCATGGTCGCGATCGCCGTCGTCGCAGGCGCGATTGGCGTCGGTCAGACGTATCTGACAAGCGTCTTGGGGCAGGGCGTGATGCAGGACCTGCGCAACCGGCTCTACTCCCACCTCCAGGCAATGTCGCTTCGTTTCTTCACCTCGACGCGCACGGGAGAGATCCAGTCGCGGCTGCAGAACGACGTCGCAGGCATCCAGACGGTGGTGACCGACACCGCCTCGTCGATCCTCGCGAACGTCGTGATCGTCGTCTCGACGGTCGTCGCAATGTCGATCCTGTCGTGGCAACTGACCCTGCTCTCGCTCTTCGTCGTCCCAGGGTTCGTTTACCTCACCTTCCGGGTCGGGCGCGTGCGCCGCCGGCTCGCCGCGTCGACGCAGGAGTCGCTGGCCGAGATGAGCGCGATCACGGAGGAGACGCTCTCCGTCTCGGGGATTCTGCTCGCCAAGGTCTTCGACCGCTCTGGCGACTCGATCGAGCGCTACAGGCGCGAGAACCGGCGCCTGGCCGAGCTCCAGGTTCGCCAGCAGCTCGTCGGGCGAACGTTCTTCGCGCTCGTCCAGACGTTCTTCTCGATCACGCCGGCGCTCGTCTACCTCGTCGCGGGGCTGGCTATCAGCGGCAGCTCGGCGCCTGCGATCTCGGCGGGCACGATCGTCGCCTTCACGGCTCTCCAGACTCGCCTCTTCTTCCCGGTGGGCCAGATGCTCCAGGTCTCCGTCGAGGTGCAGTCGTCACTCGCGCTGTTCGAGCGCATCTTCCAGTACCTCGATCTCCAGCACGAGATCGTCGACCCGCCCGACGCGCACCGGCTGCCGAGAGAGAAGGTGCGCGGCGAGGTCTCGTTCCGCGACGTCTACTTCCACTACGAACAGCCGCCGCCGGCGGCGGGCGACGAGACAGCCGAGCTCGCGGCGAGCCTCGGCGCACCGGCGACCGAGTCGACGGACGGGCGGGAGGCGCCGCGGCGAGCCTGGACGCTCGAGGACGTCAGCCTCGAGATCGAGCCGGGGCACCTCGCGGCGCTCGTCGGCCCGAGCGGCGCCGGCAAGACCACCATCTCCTACCTTGTCCCGCGCCTGTACGACGTGACGCGGGGCGCCGTCGCGATTGACGGTGTCGACGTACGGCAGATCGCTCTCTCCTCGCTTGCCGACATCATCGGCATGGTCACTCAGGAGACCTACCTCTTCCACACGAGCGTGCGTGAGAACCTGCTCTACGCGCGTCCCGACGCAACGATCGCCGAGATCGAGGCCGCGGCCCGCGCGGCCGCGATCCACGACCGCATTGTCGACCTCGAGCAGGGCTACGACACCCTCGTCGGCGAGCGCGGCTACCGGATGTCCGGAGGAGAGAAGCAGCGTCTGGCGATCGCGCGCGTGATCCTGAAGGACCCGCGGATCCTGATCCTCGACGAGGCCACCTCCGCACTCGACACGGCCAGCGAGCGGCTCGTGCAATCGGCGCTCGAGCCGCTCATGAAGGAGCGCACCACGATCGCGATCGCCCACCGCCTCTCGACGATCCTCGCCGCCGACGTCATCTTCGTGCTCGACCGCGGTCGGATCGTCGAGCAGGGCACGCACCGCGAGCTGCTCTTCCGGGGCGGCCTCTACGCCGAGCTCTACGAGCAGCAGTTCGCCGGCGGCCTCGTCGAGGCCCGCTGCGAGAACGGCGTCGTCCTGCGAAGCGGCGAGCTCGTCGAGCTCAACCGCTGAGCGCACTGACTGGTTCGCTCAGCGCGCTTCCTCTTCGGCCGTTCGTTCGGCCGTCGGAAGAGCCTCGAGACGTTCGTCCGGAATCAGTTTGCCGCTCTCGATCGAGCGGCCGTAGGTACCGGCAGCAAGACGGGCCTCGGCACGCTCGACGGCGGCGAGCTCTTCGCGTAGATCGTCTGCAATACCCTCGTCGAGCTCATCCTGATAGAGGTCGGCCGCCAGGTTGGCCGGATCCTTCTCGTCCGCCGGCTCGCCGGTGTCCTCGTGCCCCAGTTTCGCGAGCAGCCGCTCGATCCGCTCACGTTCTCGGGCGAGGAGCTCGCGAGCCTTAACAGGGTCCATCACGCCACGTTAGCGAACAAGCGACTAGGACCCCGTTACCTCGCCAATTGAGCGCCGCGCGGCTGCTGCGGCCAGGCAGGAGGGCGTTTCGGCGTGGCTCGGGGAGGCTCGTCCAGTAGCGTCCAGGCCAAATGGCCAAGCTGACGCTCGATGAAATGTGGGAAAAGATGCTGACCGGCGACCTTCCCCGGCTCCAGCGCATGCGGCGGATCTGGGGTGTGCTCCCGTCGCCGCCGCGGTGCAAGCTCTGCAACGCCCCTTTCCGTGGGCCCGGCGGCGTCCTGATGCGGGCTATCGCCTACGGCCCCTCGCCGCTGAACCGACGGCTCTGCAAGTGGTGCATCCGGGCAGTTCACAAACACCCTGGGGGCGCTGAGGTCGAGATCTCGGTGCTGTTTGCAGACGTCCGCGGGTCGATGACAATCGCCGAGCGCATGCCGCCGGCGGAGTTCTCACGCTTGATGGCGCGCTTCTATGGGGCGGCGGCAGGGGTGATTGACGAATGGGATGGCATCGTCGACAAGTTTGTCGGCGACGCCGCAGTGGCGCTCTTCATCCCCGGCTTCGCCGGCAGCGACCATGCGGCGGACGCGATCGCGGCCGCACAGGGCTTACTCGTGGAGACCGGCAACGACGGATCCGAGCCGTGGATCCCGATCGGCGCCGGGGTGCACACCGGCAGGTCCTTCGTGGGCGCCGTCGGAGAAGGCGATGCCCGAGACTTCACGGCGCTTGGCGACACGGTCAATACGGCCTCACGGCTCACTGGCCGCGCCGGGGCGGGTGAGATCCTGATCAGCGCCGAGGCCGCCACCGCGGGCGGCCTCGAGACGACGGGACTCGAACGACGCACGCTGGAAATACGCGGAAGGGATCAGAGCGTCGATGCGTGGGTTGCGAGGGCTCGAACGTGACCCTACATCGACGTCTCCATCGAGGGCGACATGTCGGGCTCGGTCAGTCCGGGAACGCTCCCCGGTGACACGGCGACCCAGATTCCGAGGGCGACCAAGGCGACCGCGAGCACGGGCGCGAGCCGGGGGCCATGCGGCAGGACCTTCTCCGCGAAGATCGCGACCGCGACGACTGCCATCCAGAAGAGGCTCATCACACCCAACACAAACAACACGGCCATCAGGCCTGCGGAACAGCCGACGCAGGCGAGGCCGTGCGCGAGACCGCTCCGGAGGGCGCTCCCGCGGTGCGGGGCGCTGCGGCAGCGGCGGAGGCTGAGCTGCTTCAGCGGCGTCAGCTCGTAGATCCCTGCTCCGACGATCACGGCGCCCGCGACGTACGGGCCGCCCTCGTCCCAGGCGAGCCAGCCGATGTCAAACGAGGTCACGAACCGGAAGACGGCGTAGGCCACGAGGCCGTAGCCGGTCCAGACCGCGAGATATCCGGACGTGAAGAACAACGTCGGCACGCGACGAGCGAGTTGCGCAACGTGTCGGGCCGCCGGCGCCGCAGAAGGCAGCATCATCGCGGCGGTCATCGTCACCCAGATTCCGAGATACCACGCGAGCCCGCCCAGGTCGGTCCCGGGGCCTGCGTCCATGCCGCGCATCCGTTCGACGGTGACCGCCCAGGCGGCAGCGGCGGCGACGAGCAGGACCGTCGCTCGGCTTCGAGCCGCGAGCACGTTCGTGCGGGCAGCAAGCCATTCTTCGCGCGTCCCTACCTTGTGCTCCGTCATCCTGGCCTCCTTGCCGGCTTCACCACTTCTTAGACGCGGCGCCGGGCGAAAACTCATCGCCGCGAGACGGCGACCAGCACGGCCGGCTCGGTCCCGCGGCTGCGGAGCGCTCGCAGCGGGAGCCCGACCAAACAGAGGACGGAGCCGCGCCCGAACCGGCACGAGTCGCCGCCAACGGACTCGAGCTCGATCTCGCCGCGGGTGACCACCACGAGCGCGTCGCGCCACTCGGCCTCGTTGTAGATCCGTGCCACACCAACCTCCACCGCGACCGCCCGGACCTCGAAACCGGGCGGGCCCTCCATCAAATCGTACGCGGAAGGCCGAGCGCCTCGAGCAGGGGCTCGAGCGGAAACACCGCGATCTCCGTGACGGCCTCGTCCTCGATGCGCAGGACGTCGAGGGCCAACGGCCGGTACTCGGTGTCTCCGGCCCGCTTGACGTAGCAGGCGACTGCCGGCTGCCTGTTCGCGCCGCCGGTGACGACGCAGCGAAGGTGCCCCCAGGAGTCGTCGCCGAACCCGCCCTTGACCCAGGCTTCGACGATGTTCTCTCGGCCCACCCACCACTGCGGGCTCGGAGGCATGGCGCAGAATGCGTCCTCCCGCAGGAGCGCGATCATGGCGGCCGGGTCGCCGGCGTCGGCCGCTTCGATGTAGCGCTGGAGTAGCGCACGCTCCTGGCGGCTCGAGTCGGAGTGCGCCCAGTCCAGGCGGTGCCGAGGGAGATGCTGCTTCATCGTCGCGCGAGCGCGCTGCAGTGCGCTGTTCACGGAGGCGACGCTCGCGCCGAGCAGCGTTGCGCTCTCGGCGGCCGACCAGCCCAGCACGTCGCGCGAGATCAGGACGGCCCGTTGTCGCGGCGGCAGAAGCTGGATGGCGGCGATGAACGCGAGCTCGATGGTCTCCTTTGCGACGAGCTCCGCCACGGGCTCGTCCTCGCTCGCAGCGATTCCGTCCAGGAGGCTGTCCGGGTACGGCTGCAGCCACGGAATCTCGGCCAGCGGCTGCGCGTCGTCTGGTGCCGCCCCGACGCGGGGACGCCGTTTGAGCGCATCGAGGCAAGCATTGGTAGCGATCCGGTACAGCCAGGCCCGGAGCGAGGAGCGGCCTTCGAAGGTCCGGCGATTGCGCCACGCGCGCAGGAAGGTCTCCTGGACGACGTCCTCCGAGTCCTCGAACGAGCCGAGCATCCGGTAGCAATGCACCTGGAGCTCACGGCGATGCGGCTCGACGAGCTCACCAAACGTGGACTCGTCGCCCGCGTGAACCGCGGCGACGATCGCCTCTGCCTTGTTTCCGGCCATCCGACTCTATGACGGTAAATCGGCGAACGACTCATCGCCGAATCTCCGCTTTGATTGGCACTGAGAGGTGTTCTTGTGATCGAATCGAGGCGCGTGCCGGCGTTCCAAGAGCTGCTCGAGACGTGGGACGGGGAGACGGCGGTCATACACCGCGACCGGGAGAGCGGTGCCTGGGTCTTCGTATGCCTCCATTCGACGCACCTTGGTCCCGCGGGAGGCGGCACCCGGATGAAGGTGTACGGGACGCCGGCCGAGGCGCTGGAAGACGCGATGCGCCTTTCGGCTGCGATGACGCGGAAGCTGGCCATCGCGGGCCTTCCGTTCGGCGGCGGCAAGGCGGTGATCGCGGTTCCCGAGATCCCAAGCGGGGAGCAACGTCGCGCGTTGTTCCTGCGTTATGCCGATCTCGTCGCGTCGTTGGGTGGCACCTTCCGGACGAGCTCGGACATGAACACCGGTGAGGCGGACATGGACGTCATCGGCGAGCGAACCGAGTACGTCTTTGGTCGATCTGTCCAGGCCGGCGGCTCGGGGAGTCCTGCTCCGCCAACGGCGGTCGGCGTCTACTTTGGCATCCGCGCCAGCCTCTCACACGCCTTCGGATCGGACGACCTCGAGGGGCGAATCGTCGTCGTCCAGGGTGCAGGCGGGGTTGGTTCACCGCTCGCAGGCCATCTAGCCGACGCCGGTGCGTCGGTCCTCGTCGCCGACATCGATCCCGGGCGGGCGCACGCCGTTGCCGATCGGGTGGGCGGCGCGGCCGTGCCCGTCGACCAACTCTTCGAGACCGATTGCGACGTCTACGCGCCCTGTGCGGTCGGCGGCATCCTGACCCTGGAGACCGTGCCGCGGCTTCGTTGCGGGATCGTCGCCGGTTCAGCAAATAACCAGCTGGCAGAGCCGGAAGCAGCCGACCTGCTGCGCGCGCGTGGGATCCTCTATGCGCCGGACTACGTCATCAACGCCGGCGGCGCGATCGCGATCGTCGGCCTGGAGCAGCTCCGCTGGAGCACATCCGAGCTGGACACCGCGCTGGCGCAGATCCGCGAGACGCTACGGCAGATCTACGAGCGGGCCGAGGGGCGAGGCATCTCGACGGCGGCAGCCGCTGACGCTCTTGCCGAGGAACGGCTGAACGCGCGCTAGGACCTGAAGGGTCCGGCGCGACAGGCCGCTTCGACGGTCACGACGGTTAACGACGATGGACGCGGGATCGCTCTATTCATGGGGTTTCTCGGGCTCTTGATCGATTCCGCACCGTTGAGCGAAGCGGATTTCAGACGTTCGCTGCCCGTTTGCTGCCCAGACTCGACCTTCAGAAGTGAAGCCGGCGCCAGGTCGGGTGTCATACACACGCCGTGGAGCTCCTGGGCGCGGCCGTCCGAACACGAATCGCGGGGATGTCATCCACAGCGCGACGCGGAGTCAGTGCGAGTGCTAGCCGACGGGTCCGAAGGCGTGCCTGAGGTCGTATTTCGGTTCCCTGGCGGCCCAGCGGGGTCGAACCCGTGGATATCGAGCCCGATCTGGTTCGTGCCGAGGAAGGTGGAAACGGAGATGTCCTTGCAACCCGTGGTCTCCGTTCTGAACTCAGATGCACACGAGGCCGGAAAGGGAGTGACATATCTTGGCGACGCTTTCCTTGGCGACGCTTTCGACCATGGAGTCGCTGCCGCCGGCCTCCGAGCGGCGTTTGGGCCACAAATGGGCCATGAGGCTGTTGGCTAGCAAGACTACAAACCGGAGGCGACGGAGTTGGCGCCACAGCGCTTCCCGCAACGCGAAAGGGGGCCTACTGGATGCAGGGCCCTTCCATTGCACGCTGGCTCCCGGACAGTTTTCCGGCGCCAGCTCACCTGAGAGCGGGCACCCGGCCGGTGACATCCGCCTCGTCACCAGGTTGTTCTATCGCGAGCGCGTTCCTAGACTCGGCTCGTGCCCACTTGTGCTGTTTGCGGCTACCAGGCCGCCCAGGCCTTCAAGTTCTGCCCCGAATGCGGGGCAGCGGCGGCCACAGGCACCTCGGAGCAGCGCAAAGTCGTGACCGTGCTCTTCTGTGACGTCGTCGGCTCGACGGCGCTTGGGGAGTCGACCGACCCGGAGGCAGTCAGGACGCTGCTTGCCCGCTACTTCGAGCGGATGAAGGCGATCGTCGAACGCCACGGTGGCACGCTCGAGAAGTTCATCGGCGACGCGGTCATGGCCGTCTTCGGGGTGCCGCTCGCGCATGAGGACGATGCTCTGCGCGCCTGCCGGGCGGCGGTCGAGATGCGCGAGGCCTTGCCCGAGCTCGACGTCGAGGGCCGCATCGGGGTCACGACGGGCGAGGTCGTCACCGGCACCGAGGAGCGCCTTGCGACCGGCGATGCCGTCAACGTCGCCGCCCGATTACAGCAGGCGGCGCAACCGGGGGAGGCGCTGATCGGGGAACCAGCGCTTGCGCTTGTTCGCGGCGCCGTTCAGGTGGAAGCCGTCGAGCCGCTTGTGCTCAAGGGCAAGTCGGAGCCGGTGCCGGCTTTCCGGCTGCTCTCGGCGCGGGGAGCGACGGAGCGCCGCCACGATCCCCTCTTCGTCGGGCGAGAGCAGGAGCTGGCGCTGGTCCAGGCGGCGTGGGAGCGAGCGTGTTCCGAGCAGCGTTGCGAGCTGGTCACTATCGTCGGCGAGGCGGGCGTGGGTAAGTCGCGCCTCGTCGCCGAGGCCGTCGCTCTGATCGACGGCCTGGTCGTCCAGGGCCGCTGCCTCGCCTACGGGGAAGGGATCACCTACTGGCCCGTAGTCGAGGTGATCAAGCAGCTCGACGCTTTGCCCTCCGAGCCGGCAGCGGCAGCCGCGATCCGTTCACTGCTCGGCGAGACCTCGGCGGGGGCATCGGCGGAGGAGATCGCCTGGGCGTTCCGCAAGCTACTCGAAGAGCAGGCTCCCTTGATCGTGGTCTTCGACGACGTCCAGTGGGGGGAGGAGACCTTCCTCGACCTGCTCGAGCACGTGGCGCTGCTCTCTTCCGGAGCGCCGCTCCTGCTCCTCTGCATGGCGAGGCCGGAGCTCGACGAGCGCCGTCGCGCCTGGCCGGTCACGCTTCGACTTGAGCCGCTTCGGGATGAGGAGGTCGGTGAGCTCATTGGTGAGGTCCTGCCAGACGAGCTGAAGGGTCGGATCGCCCGCGCCGCGGGCGGCAACCCGATGTTCGTCGCGGAGATGCTGGCAATGGCCCAGCAGGCCGACGGCGAGGTGACGGTTCCGCCGACGCTGCGGGCGCTGCTTGCCGCCCGCCTCGATCAGCTCGAGACAGCGGAGCGGCGGGTGCTCGAGCGCGGCGCCGTCGAGGGGGAGCTCTTCCACCGCG
>WNGF01001031.1_pt1 | contig 40998 bp, 33 predicted proteins | sample 5400641 | NCBI WGS metagenome assembly WNGF01 (sample SAMN13153371, study PRJNA577476) | soil metagenome | isolation source: 80 cm soil or saprolite under grassland replicate 2 | place: USA:California | collected 2016-06-15 | reverse complement strand
CCATGGACGGCGGGTAATTCTCTCCCGGATCGCCGTATCGATCGATGATGAGATCGTGGAATCTGCGATACGGTCCTGTTCTCTTCGGGTTTGTGTACCCCATCAGGCTTATGACGGGCGTGTTGAGCGCGACCGCGATGTGAAGCGGCCCGGTATCCGGCGATAACACGAGACTCGACGCATCGATAATTGACACGAGCGGCCGCAGTCCGCTCCCGAGCTTCGACATCGGCTTATGACACGCGCGCTGCATGATTACCCGCTCCGCCGCGAGCTCGCGCTCCGATCTTCCGCCGATGAGCACGGACTGCATTCCACGTTCATGGAGTGCGTCGCAAACTTCTGCCCATCGCTCTGGAAGCCAATCCTTTTCCGGCTTGCTCGTCGCGACGACGATCGCTGCCGCCGGACGCTCCAATGAATCCCTGAATGTGTCCCGCCAAATCGTCTCTTCGCGCCACGGGCCGAGGTCCCATTCGACCGGCTCTGCCGGGACTCCGAGTGCCCTCAGAAATTCCAGATACTGATCCTGGACGTGCTGCACCGGGCGCCCGGGGATTTTCCGGTTCGTGAAGAGCCAGTTGAAATCGCGCGCTCTCGCCCGATCGAATCCGAGCTTCACCGGCGCGTGCGCAAATGCGGTGACGATTCCCGCCTTGAAGTAAACCTGAAGATTGATCACGAGGTCGAAGCGTCGCTTCGAAAGCTCCGCTCTCGTCTCGGCGAACGCGCGCCAGCCGAGAGATCTGTCGAAGAGGATGATGTCATCCACCGAGCGGTGGCCCTTTACGAGGGATCCGGGGCCGGGCTGCAGTACCCACGAGATCCGCGCCTCAGGATTCACCCGCTTCAACGCGTTGATCACCGGAAGCACGTGAACCGTGTCCCCGACTGCGCTCATCATGACGATGCAGATCCGGTCGGGCACTCGTGCCATCAGCCGATTCCCTCGAGGGCTTCTCTCGTCAGCCGCTGTGCTTCCTCTTCGGTGAACGGAAGCGCGTTGAGGTCTCGCCACTTTCTCAGACTTCGAAGCAGACGGCCGAGGTTCGCCTTGGCGACGAGCGGCGACCCGGGCGTGCTGAAGCGCACCCTGTCGACGTCGAGCACGTGTGCCTCGAGCATCGTCCCTTCCTCGTCGGACGTCAGCAGTATGTTCTTCAGATTGAGATCCTTGTGATATGCGCCCGCTCCCGACAGCGCCCGCAGAAGCTTGATCGCCGCTGCGATCGCCATGTCCCGGTGACCGCTCTCCTTGAACGTCGACAGCACGACGGAGAGATCCTGGCCGCCGACGATCTCCGCCGTCGCGACGTCGGATCGGCGCAGCATCCAGCCGGCGTAGTAGGTGACGCAGGCGATGACTTCCGGCGTGCTGACGCCGAGCGCCCGCAGGCGCAGCGAATTCAACAGCTCGCGCAGTCCGCGAGTGGGGCGCAAGAAAACGTCTTTCGAGATTCTCGACATGAATCCGCCGCGCGTCGCGTGACGAACGACGACGCGACCGCAGCCATCGGGCAGCGAAATGCCGAACACCGGCGCGCGGCCGGTGAATTTGCGCGCGTCCGGCTGCCGCGACGCGAATTCGTACAATGGCTCGGCGACGATCACCGACCGCAGCGTCGGCGCGCACGCCGACTTCGCGATCACATACGCTCCCGGCAGGCGGAAGCTCTCGTACGCCGGAATCCGAAACTCGATCGGGCTCACGCCTTCCGCCCGGCGTTTCTCACCGCGCCGATCGCCGAGAGCATCGCTTTCGCTTTGCTCTCCGTTTCTTCCCACTCTCGCTCGGCTACTGAATCGGCGACGATTCCAGCGCCCGCCTCAACCGACGCGACGCCGTTGCTTATCACGCACGTTCGGATCGTGATCGCGAGATCCATCCGCTTCGCGCCGCCGGCGATGTAACCGACCGCGCCGGCGTAAGGACCACGACGCGTCGGCTCGAGCTCGTCGATGATCTGCATCGCGCGCACCTTCGGCGCGCCGGTCATCGTCCCAGCGGGGAAGGTCGCGCGGAAAACGTCGATGGCGCTTCCGTCGCCGCGGGTTTTCCCCTCGACCTGACTAACGATGTGCAGCACGTGGGAATATTTCTCCACCTGCATGAGCTCGGTCACTTCAACGCTTCCGTATTCGGCTATTCGGCCGACGTCGTTTCTGCCGAGGTCGACAAGCATGACGTGTTCAGCGCGCTCTTTTTCGTCGGCGAGAAGCTCGGCGGAGAGCCGCGCGTCGTCTTCGCTCGTCACGCCGCGGGGGCGCGTCCCCGCGATCGGCCGGACTGTGACCTTGGATGCGGCGAGCCTGATCAGAAGCTCCGGCGAGCTGCCGACGAGCTCCATTCCGTCGAGTATGAGATGAAACATGTAGGGCGACGGATTTATCGCGCGCAGTGCTCGATACAGTGCGGTCGAATCGAAGTCGTATGGCACGTCGATTCGGCGCGCGAGGAGCGCTTGAAAGCAATCACCGGCACGGATGTATTCACGGATGCGCTCGACGTCGCGCATGAAATCCGCTCGCGCGTACGTCGATTTCCCGACGACGGGTGCAGCTTTGAAATTTGCGTTGAGCGGCGTCAAAACCGAGTGCGAACCGAGCCGGGACTCGAGATCGTCGAGCTCGTCGGTCGCTTCGCGGTAAAGTTTCTCCAGCTGCGCATCGCCGGCACGGTTGGGGATCGGCACACTGATCACCAGTCGCGCCGAGCTTTTCAGGTTGTCGAGAATCACCAATGAGCGTGTGAAAATGAAAAGCGCGTCGGGAACGTCCGGTCCGGGCCTGCCCGGGTCGGGAAGTCGCTCGATGAGACGCACGACGTCGTAGCCGAAATAGCCGATCGCGCCTGTCCAGAACTCACCGATGTTCGGGAGGGCGTCGCCCTCGGATTCCAGCAGCAGACTTTCCAGGTCCGCGAGCGGATCTTGTGGCTGCCGCGCGTTGTGCCACCCGCGCGCCGCGGTCCAATCCTCGACGGTGCCGCTTTTCAGCCTCCACGCGGATCTCGGCTCCGTTCCCATGAAGGTGTATCGCGACCACGTTTCACCGCCTGCCGGCGCGGATTCCAGCAGAAACGCGAACGGACCGCGGCGGATCTTTGCGAAGGCGGATACGGGTGTGTCGGTGTCGAGAAGAAAATCCCGCCACACCGGTGCGACGCCCCCCGGGCGGGCGAGCTTCTTGAATTCGGCGAAGCTCATTCGCCGGCGGCCGGTGCAGGTTTTCGCGACTCTGCGCCGCTGATATGTTTCCGCAATGAGCCGCCGCTGCGTCCTTGCGTTCTCAGCGTCACTGATCCTTCCGCTAGCGGTGAGCGCGCAGCAGCGATGGAATGACGATCGCACGCGGACGCTCGTCGAGCGAGCGACGGAGCGTCGAGCGACGCAGATCGCGGATACCGCCCTCTTGGACTATCTGGCAACGGCTCACGGATATCTGACATTCCTCGCACAATTTGGCGAGGGATTCACCGAGCCGCCAAAAATTGTTAAGGCCGACGAGCTCGCTCTCGAGATCTATTGGCACGCTCCGGGCATGAGCAAACAGCGAATCGTCGGCCGCCGCGACACTCTCCTCCTCCCGACGGACATCCACTACCACCGCGATCACCTCGGCATCGTACAGAACAATTTCCCGAGCATAATTCGCATCGGGGAAGGGGATGAAGTGCGCGATGTTCCGCATCCCTTGTCGCCGGCCGGGCTTACGCAGTATGACTTTTCGATTCGCGATTCGCTCGAGATACGTCTCGGTCCGTCGGCTCTTCAGGTTTACGAGGTCAGGTTTCGTCCGAAGAACGATCGCGAGGCGCGGACGGTGGGCGCGCTCTACATAGATCGCGACGGCGCCAACGTCGTCCGCATGGCGCTTGGCTTCACGCGGGCCGCGCTTCTCGACAAGGATCTCGAGGATGTATCCATCGTTCTCGAGAACGGATTGATCGAAGGACGTTTCTGGCTTCCGAGGCGCCAGGAAGTTGAAATCCGGCGAACGGCGTCGTGGATGGATTATCCGGCGCGCGGAATAATTCGCGGGCGTTGGGAGATCTGCTGTTACCGGGTAAATGCCGGTGTTCCGGTTGCCTACTTCGCCGGACCCGAAATTGTCGTCGCTCCGCCCGGCGAGCAGGCCGCGTACAAGTTTCCGGGAAAAATTCTCGACTCACTTCCGCCGGATGTCCGCGCCGTGACCGACGCCGATGTTCGTCAGGTGCAGAATGACGCACGTGCTCTCGTGCGCTCCCAGGCGCTGGCGCGGCCAAGCAAAGCGGTTCTCGCGGCAGCGAGTGCATCCGATTTCGTGCGCTTCGACAGGGTCGAGGGCCTCGCGCTGGGAACCGGGCTCGAGCAGCGATTCGGCGGCGGAGCGGTCGCCGGCGCGACGGTGCGCTATGGATTGAGCGATCACGCGTGGAAAGGTCGACTGTCTGCTGGAGTTCGCTCGGGTACAGGGACGACCCTGTCGATCTTCGCCCAGCGAGCTTACGCCGACGCTTCCGATGAGCCCGAAACGTCACGCGCGCGGAATTCCATCGCCGCGCAGGAATTCGGCAGTGATTACACCGAGCCCTACGAGGTGCGGTCCGCGGGTGTTATGTCGAAGTTGCCGATCGGCGGGAATTGGCTCACGTTCGAGGCAGCGTACGAGAGGCATCGGCCGTTGGCGGTGAACGCGCGTCCGGTCACCGGCCGGTTCGAGCCGGTGATAGCCGCGGAATCTCTCAGCGCGACCCGGATCACGCTGGAGTTGTCCCGGCCCACGACTCTCTCGGCGTTGGGGTTCGAAACATCCGGGCGGCTGACGCTCACGGCGGTCAGGTACAGCTCACCATTACACACCCGGTATATCCCCGGCGCTCCTTACCCGAAGATCTTTCGCCCTTCGCTGGTTCTGAATCTGGAGCGGCCGTTCGGCGCATCCCGGCTGGTGCTCCACACCCTTGCCGCGAGCGTGAGCAATGGTCTCCTGCCCCCGCAGTATCTCGTGTATATGGGCGGCCCGACGACCGGGCCCGGGTATGAGTTCCACCGGTTTGTTTCAACTTCAGCAGTGAGCCAGCGAGTCGAATGGCGCTTCAAGGCTCCCTTCTTCTCTGTCCCACTTGGCAGGTACGGAAGGGTGCCCGGCGAGATCACGCTCGCGCCGTTCTTCAACCACATGTGGATCCCTCCGGGCTACTGGGTCGCTACTCGAGGATCGTACACTCCGGCCAAATTCTACCACTTTCCATCCGTGGGACTCGGTGTGCTGTCGCTTTTCGACATCGTGAGATTCGACGTGGCGCACGGGCTCCAGAGCGGCCGCTGGACTTTCTCAGCGGACTTCGGCCGCGACTTCTGGAGCATTCTGTAGCTCACGGTCAGCTTTCGCGCGAAGTGTTTTGACGACAGCGCCGGACGTGAAGACCGTAGTCTTCGTTCCGGTGACTGATGACGACTCAAACGCTACCCGACCATTGGCTCCTGCCCGTTCTCCGCGAGCTCTTCCCTCAGAAAACCCTGGATTCGCTCGAGGCAAAGGCGACGGCGAGCTACTGGGAAGCGGCGGTCGGCACCGGCGAAGTCACAGATGAGCAGCTGCTCGCTGCCATTGCCAGGCGGACGAATCTGCGTGTCGCGAACGGATTGCTCGTCACGTCGCAGGCGCGCGAGCAGGTGCCCGAGCGGCTCGCTCGCCGCTTCCGCGTTCTGCCGCTCTCGGTTTCGGATTCTGCCCTCGAGATAGCGACCGCCAATCCGTTCGATCTCGACTGTGAGCGCACGCTCGCATTCGCTTCCGGACGCGCGATTCGGATGACGCTGGCGTCACCGATCAGAATAGCCGAGCGACTCGAAGAAGTTTACGCTCCGGTCGACAGGCTGAAGCGGCTGCTTCCGCACGCCACGCCTGGAGAAATACAACGGGTGTCCGAGCCGTCGGAGGGGACTCGTCCGGCTGCGGCAGAGCTGGATGTCGACAGGCCCATCATTCGACTCGTTGATCACATCGTTGCCGAAGGTATCGCTGCGGGAGCCAGCGACATTCATATCGAGACCGAGGAAGGCGGCGTGTCGGCCCGCTATCGCGTGGATGGAGTCCTGAAGGAAGTGATGAAGCTTCCCAAGGCCGTGGAAGGTGCACTGATCTCACGTATAAAGATCATGTCTGGGATGGACATCGCGGACCGTCTCCGCCCGCAGGGTGGAAGAGCCCGCGTCGCCATCAACGGTGCGCTCGTCGATCTTCGCGTGTCCACGCTGCCGGCGTCGAATGGCGAGAAAGTCGTCATCAGGATTCTCGATTCGCGGTCGGCGTTCCGCTCGATCGAATCGCTTGGCATTGATCCGGTCGACGGTCCGCGCATGTATAAGCTGCTCGACGTTCGCGAAGGATTGATGCTCGTCACCGGACCAACGGGGTCGGGAAAAACAACAACGCTCTATGCGGGGCTGCGACTGCTGCAGCCGCGCGGGCTCAACATCATCACGGTCGAAGATCCGGTGGAATACCGGATACCGGGTATCGTCCAAGTTCAGATTCATGAGAAGGCGGGCCTCACGTTCGCTTCCGCGCTGCGGTCGGTGCTCCGTCAGGATCCAGACGTTGTCTTGATCGGCGAGATCCGTGATCGTGAGACGGCAGCCATCGCGCTCCAGGCGTCCCTCACCGGACACCTGGTCTTCGCGACACTGCATACCAACGACGCGTGCAGCTCGATCATCCGGCTCACGGATCTTGGTGTCGATCCTGTCAAGCTCGCCGGCGCGCTGAAGGGTGTCGTCGCGCAGCGCCTGATCAGGAAATTGTGTGCGGCGTGCAAGACCGTCGCCAATGCCGGTGTTCCGGATCGCCTCCTTGGGAGTGTCGCCGAGGATTCGATGATTTACGTTCCCACGGGTTGTCCCGATTGCGGGCTCACGGGTTACCGCGGGCGGATCGCCGTCACCGAAGTTCTCGTCTCGACTCCCGAGATCGAGCGCTCAATCGCGGCCGGTCAACCCCCGGATCGCTTGACAAGAGTGGCGCGCGAAGCGGGAACCCGCTCGCTTTGGGGGTGCGCTGTGTCGCATCTTCTCGCCGGGCGAACGAGCGCCGACGAGCTGATCAGGGTTCTCGAGCCGGAGGGCGCGAGAGAGGCGCCGAACCCGAACCGTTTCAACGGATCGAATGGAGACAAGCGCTTGAACAAAGCGAAACCCGAATCGAAGAGCTCCGGTGAATCCCCGGATGCGCCGCTGACTCGCGTCGTCGCCGGTGTCGTCGAGATTTATGTCGTTCAGCCCGGCGAGGACGGCTGGCGCGTTCTTACTTTGCAGCGCTCCCCCGACACGATCCGACCCCTCAGCTGGGAAACTGTCTTCGGAAGGATCGACGCTGGAGAGACCGCTGAAGCTTCCGCGGTCCGCGAGCTGACGGAGGAAACGGGTTTACAGCCGGAGCGGCTCTACAATGTCACCGTGCAGTCGTTCTATCTGCACAGTACGGGAACGGTTCAGATGGCAATAATCTTCTGCGCCTTCGTCGGCAGGGACGCGACGGTCCGGCTTTCCTCCGAACATACGCGCTTCGAATGGCTCCCATTCGATCGCGCCGCCGAGCGGTTCACGTGGCCGCGATCCGCCGATGCCCTGCGCGACATCCGTCACCTCTTCAGGCGAGGAGACGCGGGGCCGGTCGAGGACGTGCTGCGCGTGCGCTGACTAGCGCCGCTTTACGGTCGTGAGATTGTCCGCTTCCACCGGCGCGTTCGGCTTCACTCTCACGCTCTTCGCCGGAATGCCGACGTAAACGTGATACGGCCGAACGTCCTTCGTCGCAACGGCCATCGCGCCGACCATTCCTTCCTCGGCGACATGGACGCCCGCCAGAACTGTCGCGTGATATGTGATCCGGACACCGTCATCCAGTCGCGTCACGGCATCGGTCACGTCTCTTTGATCGACGATGCTGTGGGTGTGGCTGTAGATGTTGGCGTAGTCGCTGATCGAAACCCCATTTCCCAGAATGATTCCGCCGCGATCGTCGAGAAGCACATTGCGGTGGACAACGACATTGTCACCGACTTCCATGTTGTAGCCGAATGAGAACTCGACGTTCTGAAACGCCTTGAAGTTCTCGCCGCACCGCTTGAAGATGTGGCCGGCGAGCAAGCGGCGCAGTCTCACGCCGAGCTCGACGTTCTGTCCGCCGATCGGAGTGCGATCGAAGGAATACCAGAGCCAGAGCAGCGCCTTCACCCGCTGAAAACGCTCGTCCTCGCACTCCGCGTAGTATTCGGGCTCGAGCGTCACATTGCGCGGATCCAGGCTCGATAGCACGAGGCGCGTCGCGGCGGGGATCTTCCTGTCTTCGACCGCTGTCTCCCACGAATCGGCGTACTCTGGACAAGCCAGCTCACAGAGCGTGCGGCGGCAGATCAAATTGCGATCGGCACTCGCCGGCTTGAGCTGCGTTTCCAGCTCCTGCAGCCATTCGGTCGCAAGCCCTTCGCACGAGCGAGAGGGAAGTCTTCTGAGCGGTAGATTCGCCATCGTTCGTCTAGGGTTTTACCACGCCAGGCATACGCGCATCAATCGCGCGACGCGGACTTTGCCGCGCGAGCGCGCACCAGCGCGCGCTCCCGCTCGATCTCGCGAAGTGTAAGCTCCCAATCGTCGCTGCGCTCGGTTTGGAAGGTCACAGTCAGCGGCTGATCGAGATCGATCGCTTCTTCGAAGAGGTAAAGCGCGCTCTGCGTTTCTCGCTGCTTGAGTCGTTCCTCTCCGAATCCCGAGCTCAGCGGGATTACGTCGAGCGCCCTGAAATCGCGTCCGCCGCTCGTGATCACCAGCTCCCGCGGACTGAAATGGACGTCCGGTTCGACTCCATAGAAGGACACGTACCAGAGATCTGGTTTCTGGCCACCCGTCCGCCGCGTGACGGTGGAAATCGCCGCCTTGTTGCTCTCCTGCAGCTCGCGCAGTGTCCTATACGAATCGGGCGTGAGCAGCCGGATCACGTTTTCATCCAGCGGGATGGCTCTCACGATCATTCCGGGCGGCGACAGCTTGATCGCGACCTCTTCCTGCCGAAGCGTCCCAAAACCCGGAGGGACGTTCGTCCGACCCGACGTATCGTCCGCCACCGGGCCCTGTGCGCTCGTCAGGCCCGGCGCCGTCGCACAGGCGAGAACAACGCACGCGACCAGCGCCGACGCCGCCCTTCTCACTTTTCCACCGGTGCGTTCACGGCCATCATGAGTGCCTCAGCCAGCTCCGATCGCCCTTCGCCCGTGCGGGAGCTGAAAGGAATGACCTGGTCGCGGCTCAATCCGACCTGCTGTGCGATCTCGCTAACACGCTGGTCGACGGCGTTCCTGCTGAGTTTGTCCGCCTTGGTCGCGGCGACGATGGTCGGGATCTCGAGCTCCGAAAGAAAATCGAGCATTGCGCGATCATCATCGCTCGGGTCGCGCCTGATGTCCAGCAGCACGACGATGCCGCGGAGCTGCGGCGTTAGCTTGAGGTATGATTCGATCAGCGGCCGCCAGTCGGCGCGCTTCTCCTTCGAGATCTTCGCGTAACCGTAGCCCGGCAGATCCACGAGCACGAACGCATCGTTCACCCGGAAGAAATTTATCTCTCGCGTTCTGCCGGGAGTCTTGCTCACGCGGGCGATGGATTTCCGCTGAACCAGAGCGTTCAGCAGCGACGATTTGCCGACGTTCGAGCGGCCGGCGAATGCGATCTCCGGCAGCTCTGTCTGTGGGCGCCATCCGCCGCGCTCGGCCGTCCCGCCGATGAATTCGAGACTCCGGATCACCAGTGGGTCGGATCCGGCGCCAGCCATCAGTGCGTCGTCGGCGAGTCGTACAACGGCTCGCCCGCGGAAACCGGCTTCAATGGCCGCAGGGCGAGAGCCAGAACCTCATCCATCGTCTTCACCGCATGGAACCTGATTCCCGCTTGAACCTCCGCCGGTAATTCCTCGATCTCTCGCGCGTTCTGCGCCGGGATGATCACATGGCTGACCTTGCTCCGGTGTGCCGCGACCGCTTTCTCCTTCAGGCCGCCAATGGGGAGAACGCGACCGCGAAGTGTTATCTCTCCTGTCATCGCGACGTCGCCTCGCACGGGCGCGCCGGTGAGCGCGCTGATCACGGCGGTGGCGATCGCGATTCCTGCGGACGGACCGTCCTTTGGCGTGGCGCCGGCGGGCATGTGAATGTGGATGTCGCGGTTGCGATGAAATTCCGATTCGATTCCGAGCGCGCGTGCGCGTGACCGCGCGTAGCTGAGCGCCGCCTTTGCCGACTCCTTCATTACGTCGCCCAGTGTGCCCGTCAGCTGCACGCGTCCGTGACCTTTGACGACGCTGACCTCGATCTCCAGCACCTCGCCGCCTACCTGGGTGTATGCGAGCCCCGATGCGACGCCGATCTTGTCCTCGAGCGACGTGTCATCCGGATCGAATGGAGGATTCCCGAGTAGCTCCTTCAGATCGGAGACGCGAATTGTCCGCGTTGGGCGCGCCTGCGGAGGCACATCGGCCTGCGGCGCGACATTGCCGGCCTCTGCGGTTGCGCGAGCCATCTTCCGCGCCACGCGCGCGATCTTCCGCTCGAGCTCGCGAACGCCGGCTTCGCGCGTGTAGCCGCGCATGATCGCCGGAATGACGTCAGGCTCGACGCTCACTTCAGTCTTCGAAAGTCCGTTCGCTTCGATCTGCCGCGGCAGCAGAAACTGCCGCGCGATTGCCAGCTTCTCGTGGTCGAGATAGCCGCTGATGCGCAGGATCTCCATCCGGTCCCGCAGCGCTTCGGGAATTCCGCCGAGCGAGTTCGCCGTAGTGATGAACAGCACCTGCGACAGATCGTAATCGAGCTCGAGGTAGTTGTCGTTGAACGAGGTGTTCTGCTCGGGATCGAGCACCTCGAGAAGCGCAGCCGCCGGATCGCCGCGGAAATCCTGGCCGAGCTTGTCCACTTCGTCGAGAAGAATGACCGGATTGATCACTTCGGCCCGGCGCATCGCCTGGACGATTCGTCCGGGCATCGAGCCGATGTACGTTCTGCGGTGACCGCGGATTTCCGCTTCGTCGCGCACTCCGCCGAGTGCCATGCGCACGAATCGCCGCCCGAGCGCGCGCGCGATGGAGCGCCCGAGCGATGTCTTCCCCACGCCGGGCGGACCGACGAGGCAGAGAATCTGGCCGTCGAGACGGCCGACGAGCGACATGACCGCGATGAAGTCGAGGATGCGGTCCTTCACCTCTTCGAGACCGTAGTGATCGGTGTCGAGGATCGTCCTCGCGTACGCGAGGTCGAGAACCTCGTCGGTGCGCTCGGTCCATGGAATGGCGACGATCCAGTCGATGAAATTCCGTGCGACGGTGAACTCCGGTGACATCGGTGGCATCCGGCGCAGCTTCCGGAGCTCGCGCATCGCCCTCGCCTCGACCGGGTCAGGCAGAGCCTTCTTCTTGATGGCCGCCTCGAGGTCGCTGAAATCGTCGCCGTCCTCTTCGCCGAGCTCGCGGTGGATTACGCGCAGCTGCTCCTGGAGATAGAACTCGCGCTGGTTCTGGAACATCGCCCCGCGAACGTCGTCGTCGATCTTTCGCTCGAGCCGGAGAAGCTCTATCTCGCCGTTCAGAAGCTCGGCGAGCATCTCCAGGAATCCCTTCAGCGTGTCCGCTTCGAGCAGCTTCTGCCGGATCTCGAAGCGGATCGCCATGTGGGCCGCCACGCCATACGCCTGGCGCTCTTCCGACTCGGTTCCCTGAATGATGGAAACGATCTCAGCCGGAATGCGGCGATGAAGTCCCACGTATTCCTCGAACGCCGTCATCATCCGCCGGGCGAGCGCTGTCGCCTCGGGATTGGCCGCAGCGTCGGGGAAGGGCGCCGGTGACGCGACAGCGCGCAGAAAATCGCCGCCCGCTATGTAGCGTGTGATCTGCGCGCGGGCGAGGCCTTCGACGAGAACGCGCGTCGTGCCCGTCGGCATTCGCGTGACTTGAAGAATGCGGGCGAGGACGCCGGTGCGGTGGAGATCAGCCGCCGCCGGCTCCTGCTTTTCCCCGTCCCGCTGTGCGACAAGCAGAAGGAGCTTGTCCTCCGCGACTGCCGCTTCTATCGCTGCAAGGGACGCTGCCCTCCCGACGAGAAGCGGGATGACGACATACGGGAAAATGACAACATCCCGGAGAGGCAGCACCGGGATGCGATCGGACGTCGGAATGCTTTCGTTGTCCCGCTCGAATACTTGGGTCATGTGTTAGAAACGAGAGAGCGGAGAAGCGGCAAGGTGGTAGCGAAGATGCCTGGTTGCGGAGGGCCTCGGTAGTGGCCGGCTGAGCCCTATGGAGCCATCCCTTTAGGCCTCTTTCTTTCTCCGCATCGGAGAGATCTCGAGAAGCGGTTGCGTGCCGTTGTTGATGCACGACTCCGTCACGCGCACTTCCACGACGTCGTCGCGGCTCGGCAAGTCGAACATCACTTCCATCAAGACCTCTTCGAGAATCGCGCGCAGTCCGCGTGCGCCCGTGCCTCGCTTCAGCGCCCTCTGCGCAATTGCGGCGAGAGCGCCTTCCTCGAACGTGATCTTCACTTCCTCGAGGCCGAACAGCTTGACGTACTGCTTCGTGAGCGCGTTCTTCGGCTCTTTGAGGATTCTGATCAGCGAGGACTCGTCGAGTCCTTCCAGGGCGACGGTGACGGGCAGACGGCCGACGAGCTCCGGTATGAGTCCGTAGCGGAGCAAATCGTCCGGCTCTACCTCTCCGAAAATATTCTGCGGGTTGACACCGTTCTTCTTCGCCATGTTGTTGAACCCGATCTGGCGGCGTCCGGTGCGCGCTTCGATGATCTTCTCGAGACCGTCGAATGCGCCGCCGCAGATGAAGAGAATGTCCTTCGTGTTGAGCTGGATGTATTCCTGCTGCGGGTGCTTCCGTCCGCCCTGAGGCGGAACCGATGCTACCGTTCCCTCGATGATCTTGAGCAGTGCCTGCTGCACCCCTTCGCCCGACACGTCACGGGTGATGCTCGGGTTCTCGGACTTGCGCGCGATCTTGTCGATCTCGTCGATGTAGACGATTCCGCGCTCGCACTCGGCGACGTTGAAGTCCCCGGCCTGCAGCAGGCGAACCAGAATGTTTTCTACATCCTCGCCGACATAGCCCGCTTCGGTGAGCGTCGTCGCGTCCGCGATCGTGAACGGCACGTCGAGAATGCGCGCGAGTGTTCTCGCCAGCAGAGTCTTGCCGACACCCGTCGGTCCGATGAGCAGAATGTTCGACTTGTCGAGCTCGACGTCATCGTCCTTGATCGTCGTCGAGTTGATACGCTTGTAATGATTGTAAACCGATACCGACAGCGCCTTCTTCGCCTGCTCCTGACCGATCACGTACTGATCGAGAACGTCCTTGATCTCCTGCGGCGAAGGCACCTGTGTGATCGCCTCCGCAACCTCCCGCTCTTCATCCTCCGCCAGGATCTCATTGCACAGCGCGATGCACTCGTTGCAGATGTACACGGACGGTCCGGAAATGAACTTCCGGACGGAGTCCTTGGACTTCCCGCAGAACGAGCAACGCAGATGTTTCTCTTGAGACATGAGTTAGGCGCGGTGTCGTGGGGTTAATGACGGATAAATCTCGAACACCCTCAGGCTATCTGAGAGTTAATGGAGGCGCGGAAAGCGGTCAAGCCAAAAGTGCTGTCTACAGCCGAAATCTCCTCGAATGGACGAATGGGAAGCGCTTCGCGTTTCTTCCGTGGTAAAAGCGGTGAAATGCCGCCGGCTCGAACGTCCGACTCGATCAGATCATGTACGCGACGTCGGACGAGCTCGTGGGGTAAGAGTAAATTCCGCGCCGTAATTCCCCTGCGGTGATATCGTGACGCATCGCCAGGGCGAAGAGATTCACTACCTCTTCGGCGTTTGGCCCGAGTATGTGCGCCCCGAGCACGCGGTCGGTTGCGGCGTCGGCGATGGTCTTGTATGCCGCGGCGGGCTCCCGTACGCGCCTGCTCGAGAACCAGCTTGCCGTGTCCTCGGCCTTTACTCTCACCTCAAGTCCGCGTTCCCTTGCCACTGTCTCGGTGATGCCGACAGCCGCCAGTGGAGGAATTGTGAAAACGACGCTCGGTATCCCCCGATAGTCCGGGCGAGCATTGTTTCCGCGCAGGAGGTTCGAGGCGACGATGTGGCCTTCGTGAGCGGCGACGGGAGTAAGCGGAGCGGATCCTTCCGGGAGCGCGACGTCCCCGGCCGCGTAAACAATCGGGTTGGAAACGCTCTGTAGAAATCCATTTACCGCAATGCCGCCTTTTTCATCGAGCGCGATCCCGGCGGCTGACGCATTCAGCCCACCGGTGTTCGGGGCCCGGCCGGCACCGTGCACCACCAGGTCGGCGGAGATTCGCTCGGCGCCGCTCGTGCCCTGCGAGACGATGACATAACCGCTGTCGGCCTTCTCGACACCGAGGACTTCGGCATAAAGCCGGAGATCGATTCCGGTCGTCCTGGAGTGCGCGACAAGGCGACCAACAATGTCGGCATCGAACCCCTTGAGAGCGGCGCCTCGTCCAAAAATTATCGCCTGCGAACCCGCTCGCTGGGCAACGTGCGCGAATTCAAACGAGATGTAGCCCGCGCCGATGAACGCGATTCTGGGCGGCAACGATTCCAGCTCGAGAAAATCAGTGCTGGTTAGCAAGTGCTCCTCGCCGGGGATTCCAAGTTTCGCCGGACTTGCGCCCGTCGCAATGTGGAAATGCCTCGCCGTAAGTACCTCGCCGCGCACTTCGATCCGGTCTTCAGCGAGGAACTTCGCCGAGCCGTGGTACATTGCGATTCCGGCGTCACCGAACAGCTTCTCGCGCGCCGGGGCGACTGGATCGGTGAAGCTGCGTTTGAAGCGCATTAGCGCCTGCCAGTCCACGTACCCGTTGCCGCCGAGGCCCGCGCCCGACATTCTGCGGCTCCAGTCCCACGCATCCGCCGCGCCGACCAAAACCTTTTTCGGGTCGCACCCGCGAAGCGAGCAGGTTCCGCCGTATGGCTCGTCATCCACCACCGCGACTTTCCATCCGGCCCGACGGCACTTCATCGCGGGCGCACTCCCACCGGCGCCCGTACCGATCACGATGAGATCGAATTCTTTGCTCGTCGTTTTTCGCGCCTCGGATGCCGGTTGATTGTTTTTGTCCATTAACACCATCCGAGGGTATCAGGGCGAATTCGAAGTCACCTCAAGCGTGCCGCGGCTCGACCGGCGCTTGCCCGCGCCTCGAAAGCCACACGAAGGTCAGACCAAGAACCGCTCCATAGATCATGTGCCCCATTAGACTCGGCATCTGTTTCGCCATTGCGGCCGTGTTCCATTGCGTGCCCATTTCCATCATCAGAGGCATCAGCGTGAGTGGGCCCAGAAACCACCAAAACATTCCGTAAATGATTCCCGCAACCAGCGACTGGCCCATGCCCGTCAGGAAACGCCCGAGTAACAGCGCAAAACCGGCGCCGATCACCGCACTGATGACCAGATGCAGCAGCATTCCCACGGCGGAGCTCGAAGATCCGGCGAGCCTCGCGATCATCGGCAGCATTCCCATCATTGCCATCAGAGCTCCGAACACGATTCCGCCGGCGATTCCAGCCAGGGCGCCGTTCTTTACCAGCCGTCCCATAATCCCTCCTATTTCGAGTTGGCGAAGGCGAACCTTCAGGTCCCCCAATCTCTGGTATTTGACGCCAGCGCTCGTAGGATTACAGAGTGATCCAACATCACCGGGCCTGAGTTGCGCGAGCCAGACGAGCGGGTCGCTCTAATTCGTGAACGGGACGAGGCAACGATGGAGGCCATCGCCCGCGAAAACCTCGGTCCCCTTCTTCGGGCGGGCCGGGCGGCCGGCCTGAGTCATGACGATGCTCTCGACGCGCTTCAGGAAACGATGCTCGTCTTCGTTCAAAAGGCGGAGATCTTCGATGGGCGAGCGAATGTCCGGACGTGGCTCTATGGAATTTTCCTCAACAAGGTAGCTGAGCGGCGAAGAGTCTCCCGCCGGGAAGAGCTGCACGACGACGTTGACGCTGTCTTCAAATCCCGATTTGACGAACGTGGGCGGTGGGTGCGGCCGCCGCGATCGCCGGAGGCATACACGGCGGGGCAGCAGGCGCTGGCGTGGCTGAACGACTGCATGGAAAATATGGCCGACAATCGGCGGACCGCCTTCGTGCTACGTGAAATCGAGCAACTGGAAACTGTAGAGATCTGTAAGATTCTCACGGTTTCGGCGAATAACCTCGCAGTGCTTCTGTTTCGCGCGCGGAACTCCCTCCGCGAGTGCATGGAGGCGAAAGGCATTCACGGGGCGGCGGATGTTCAGCTGTAAGGATCTCGTCGGACTCGCAGCGAGCGATCAACTCGCCCAAAAACCATTCGTGGTGCAGCTCATGGCGAAGCTGCATTTCAGAATTTGTCGCTATTGCGGACCCTACGTTCGCGGTCTCAGGCGAATGGCGGAGCTGTCAAGGCAGAGTCAGATCGCCAGGTATGAGCCGAGCTCAGCAGATGTAAAGCGTGTTGTGCAAGGGCTCCGGTCGGCTCTGGCAACAATGAAAAAATAGTCGCCGAACCCTGCCGCAGCAGCCAGCGTCATCGTTTCGCCAGCGCTTCTTCCAATTCTCCGCGGGAAGTGATGACGTTGTCGATCAGCCCGTATTCCTTGGCTTCCTCCGCCGACATGAAACGGTCCCGATCGGTGTCCCGCTCGATCCGCTCCACCGGCTGGCCTGTGTGCCGGGCCATCAGCTCGTTCATCTTCGACCGGAGCCAAAGGATCTCCTTCGCCTGAATCTCGATATCGGAAGCGGTGCCGCCCCCGCCGCCCTGCGAGGGCTGGTGGATCATGATTCGTGAGTGCGGAAGCGCCGAACGCTTTCCCGGACGGCCAGCGGCCAGCAGAAACGCGCCCATGCTCGCGGCGAGTCCCATGCAGCTCGTGTTCACCGGAGATTTCAGATATTGCATCGTGTCGTAGATCGCCAATCCCGCCGATACACTTCCCCCCGGCGAGTTGATGTACATGTGGATGTCGCGCTCCGGATTGTCCGACTCCAGAAAGAGAAGCTGCGCGATGACGATGTTCGCGACGTCGTCGTTGATCGGAGTCCCGAGGAAGATGATGCGATCCATGAGGAGTCTCGAAAAGACGTCGTAGGTGCGCTCTCCGCGACTCGAGCGCTCGATGACGTAAGGCGTATAGATGGTTGGCATTGGCTCGTCGTCTTCCGTGCGTTTAGGCATTGGTTTGTACTTCGTTTCGCTCCAGTAGCCACCGGAACACCTTGTCCTCGGTGATGCTGCGCTCGATCTCCTTGATCCGTCCCGCTTTCTCCAGCGAAGCGTAAAGTTGTCCCGGATTCATCTTCCGTTTTTCCGCCTGCTCGCTGATACGGTCGTCAATTTCTTTTTCCGTCGCCGCCAGTCCTTCGCGCTCCGCCAGCGTCTCGATTACCAGATCCCGTCTGATCTGCCGCTCGGCGATCGGCCGGAACTCCTCGAAGAACTTTTCCTTCTGGTCGTCCGGAACTCCGTACCCAGCCGCGTAGTTGCCGACAAGCTCCTGAATCCAGGTGCGCGGAACGTCGAAACGGTTCGCCGAGATGATCTCTTCGATCAACTTCTGGCGTAGGGTGGCCTCCGCCTCGTGCTCGGCGTGGTGCCTGAGATCGTCGCGAACGGCTTTTCTCAGGGCGTCGATTGAATCGAAATCACCGACTTCGCGGGCGAATGCGTCGTCGAGTGCCGGCAACGATTTACGCTTTACGTCGCTGACGGTCACGCGAACGAGCTTCGTCTGTCCGCGCTGCTTTTCATCGGGAAAGTCGTCCGGCCATTTCACAGGGCGCTCGACGGTTTCACCCGGCGCGGCTTCCATGATGAGCTCCTCGATGCCGGGAATCGCCTGTTTTGCACCCAGCTCGATCGGATAGCTCTTGGGCTCGGCGGCCTCGCCTTCCGTTCCGGTAGACATCTGCACATTGACCAGATCGCCCGGCATCGGTTTTTCGCTGACCGGAGTCAGCGTTGCCTTGTCGTCGCGAAGCTGCTCGATCTGAGCATCGACCTGGTCGTCCGTCAGAACGACGGCGGGACGGTCGATTCGGAAGCCGCTGACCCTGGCGAGCTCGATTGTCGGCCGGACCTCGAGATGAAGCTCGAAAGTAAGCGGCTCGCCTTCCTTGAACTTGAGATCGTGCACGTGCGGCTGCGACGCGATCTTGAGGTCCTGCTTGGAGAGGACCTCCTGGTATGCTTCTCGGACCAAGGCTTCGAGCGCTTCCTGCCTGATCGCGTCGCCGAATTTCTTCCGCACCATCGCCGCCGGCGCCTTGCCCGGACGGAAGCCCGGCAGCCTCACGGTCGAAGCGTACCGGCGCGCCGCTTTCTCCTCGGCTTCGCGCACGGATTCCACCGGAACGGAAACCTTTATATGGCGCTCAACGCCCTGCGTGCTCGCAGGATCGAAGTCGATGTTCATGCGCGCAATATAACAGGCTGATTGGTACGAAAACGCACGCCTTGGATGCGGTCGGATGCCTGAACTACGACGAGTAACGACCGACGAGTAACGAGTCAAACTAGCCCACCATATACTCGCTACTCGTTTATCGCCGTCGTTCCATGCGAAAGCCGGGACTCGAACCCGGACGGGTTGCCCCACTAGCTCCTAAGGCTAGCGCGTCTACCAGTTCCGCCACTTTCGCGAGGCCCATCAAAAATTAATCAATACGCCGCTTCGGGAATTTTTCTATCGCAAAGTTGCCTGCAGTCCTAAATTTTGCGCTGCGTAGCTCCGGTCGCGCCAACTCGCTGCAGAGCAAGCTTGGCGCCGCAGCGAATCAGCTCACTGCCGGCAACACCAATGCCGCTTCGGGCCAACTTCGCAGTCTGCTCAACGAGCTTGACGCGATGGCGAGATCCGGCAGGCTGAGCGCGGCCGATGCGAGCGCGCTTCGAGCGCAGATAAATCGCGTTCTTCAGTCGATCGCATGACGATCGCGTCATGATCGCCGAATGAAAAAAGCCCCCGCAATTCGCGGGGGCTTTTTTTTTGGTGAACGTGCCTAGCCTACTGTCCGATTCTCAGGTTCACGATCCGCGGCGTGTGCGACGGATCATCCAGATTGAAGACGCTCAGACTGATGTACTGTCCCGCCCTTACGCCGGACAGCGCCTGTTGGAGCTGCGCCGGCGAGGTGATTACGCGTCGCGGCGCCGGATAAATGATTTCCGTTATCACGTCGCGCTCTGTGAGACGATCCTGCGCCGGTCCTAGGGCAACAACGTCTGTGACGACAATGCCTCGCCCGGGCGTGATGTTCGCGCTCTGTGCCAGCTGCGTGGTGAGGGGCGCGACTGAAATGCCGAGCGTCTTGTTGAGCGTTCCGCCTGATGCGGGCGCGACAGGATTCGTCGTTGTAGCGACCTGAGGTTCCGTGTCGGCTTCCATCAGCGGAACATTGAACGATTTCTTCTGACCGTAGCGCATCACTTCGATCGTGACGGTCTCGCCCGGCGAATGATTGCGAATGATTCGTTGCAGCGTGCTCACGCGGTCGATCGCCTGACCATCCGCTGTGATGATGATGTCACCGGGCTGAATGCCGGCTTTCTTCGCCGGCGTGTTGTCGCTCGGGAAGTTCTGCACCAGCGCGCCGCGAATCTCCTTCATGCCGGCGACGGCGGCGTCCTCGGGCTTCACTTCATTGATCTGCACTCCAAGCGCCGGGATGCGCACGCGTCCGTGAGCGACTATCTCGTCCATCACGCGCTTCGCGAGCGTGATCGGAATCGCGAAGCCGTATCCGGCGTAGTAGCCTGTCGCGCTGGCGAGCGCACTATTGATACCGATCACCTCACCGCGCGAATTCACCAGCGGTCCGCCCGAGTTGCCCGGATTGATGGCCGCATCGGTCTGAATGAGATCGCTAATGGCGTAACGGTTGTTGCCGTTCTCGTTCATCAGCTCCGAAAGACTCCGTCCTTTGGCGCTGATGATGCCCGCCGTGACCGTGAACTCGAGGCCGAGCGGGTTCCCAATGGCCAGAACCCACTCGCCGGTCCTCGATTTGGCATCATCGCCTAGCGCCATCGTCGGGAGGTTATTGCCGTCGATTTTGATAACGGCGACGTCGGTCGTCTTGTCGTGGCCGACGACTCTCGCGGTGAATACACGATGATCCATCAGCCGCACGATCACCTGGTCGGCAACCGTCTCGTGATCGGGATTCGTGACGACGTGGTTGTTGGTCAGGATGTAGCCGTCGCGCGTGACGATGAAGCCGGATCCGCTCCCGCGTCTGAGACGTTGCTGCGGGACGTCGAACTGCCGGAAGAATTCCTGCATGTCGGGCGGCATTCCCTCGGGGATCTGGGGATGCGCACGGGAGCCGGTCGCGCGATTCGCGGTGGACACCTCTATCGCAACGACCGCTGGAGTGACCTGGTTTGCGATCGCCACGAATGCATTGCTGGCTTCCGTGATCGGCTGGACCTGCGCGGCACTCGGCGTGCTCTGCGCAAAACCGAGATGAGTGAGATTCAGTCCGGAAGCGATGATGAGGCCGCCGACGAAGGCGGTGACGGCAGCTACGATGAGCCGCGCGCGTTGCGTTCCGATGGACATATGGCTTCTGCTTGAAAGAGGTTCAGTTCTATTAGACCCAAAAGAGTGCACGGGGTTTCATCTCAGAATACACTCCAATCGCGTCGAAGCGGTCAACCCCGGCGGCCGCTATCGCCTCCGAAAGTTTTAGAGGGAGAACGTAAAGAGCAGCAAAGGGGGTTTTTTCCCGGCGTCCACAGGAACAAGGCGAGCGCTGAAATGTGCGGCGGCTCGGACAACAATATCCTATAATGTTATGTTACACCTGTAACAGATTGTTATATGCAAACAGCCCTTCGGAAGTAAGTAAGTCCTTGTTATGCAATGACTTAATGTATGGCACTCTTGATGCTTATACGCGCCTGCGTGAAACAACACCGAATCTGTCATCAACTCAGCATGAAGCAGCGCCTTGGCTTGCTGGCTATTGCCGTGCTCGCCGCGGCGTGTTCAGACATCGGGTCTCCTGTCGGCCCGATTTTTTCCGCGCCGTCGCACTCGATTGGGGCTGTGTCTGCGGTGCCGGGACAGGCGTTTGCCGTGCAGGCTGTACGTTGGTCCGGCACGCACGCAAACGCTCAGTACAGCACCTCGGGCGTCATCGGCTCCGCCGGCGGATCGCTCTCGATTCCTGATGCAGACGTCACGATCACTTTTCCCGCCGGAGCGTTGAAGCAGGATGTCACGATCACGATCGTCGCGCTTTCCGAAGCGTCGGTCGCTTATGATTTCCTCCCGCACGGGCTGCAGTTCGGGAAGACGGTCGTGGTAACCCAGGGTCTCTCCAAGACTGCCCCGGGCAGGGGAGCAGCCGGTTCACGGCTTCTGTATGCTGCGTATTTGCGCGACGGCCGTGAGGCAATTTCGAGTCAGGGACAGGCGACGGCTGCCGAGATCATATCGTCGCGCACCCATTTCGACGACACGGGACTTCCTGTACGGTCGACGTGGTACTTGAATCACTTCTCGCGATACATCCTCGCTTCCGGCGTCTATGCTGTCGTCAGTGACGGCGACGGCCTCTACTAACAGCGAGTCCCTGACAGGACGCAGCAAGCTTTTGCGCAGCAAGAGACGAGAGCAGGGCCCTTCCCAAACACTCCCAAGGTGTGCCAAATGAAAGAGATCCTATTTACACACCGCTACGTGTTGGCAGCGACGGCAGTCCTTGCCGCCGCATGCTCGGACACGAGCGGCATCGTGAGTCCCGTCCTTTCACCTTCTTCGACGCGAGCCGTTCAATTTACGGCTGCTCCGTCAGGCAGAGGATTGGCCACACACGCGGTTACCTGGGGGGGTAGCCACGCGAAGGGTCAGTACAGCGCCTCGGCTTTCATCAGCGCCGCAGCGGGCGGAACGATCTCACTGCCAGCCGCAGATTTTTCGATCACGTTCCCACCGGGCGCGCTTTCATCGGACAACACGATCACGGTCGTGGCGCTGCCCGGCCAATCGGTCGCGTACGATCTGCTGCCGCACGGCCTCCGGTTCAGCAGGCCCGCTGTGGTGAGCCAGGGACTGCTCAACACGAGCGCTGCCGTTCCGGGATTTTCGCAGGCGCTGTATGCAGCCTATTTGGCTGACGGACACGAATCGATCTCGCGCGCGGGCGTGGCATTCGCCGCCGAAATCGAAGTAACGACGACCACCTTCAGCGTCGCCGGCGTCCCTGTCAGTCAATTCTGGTATTTGAATCACTTCTCGAGGTACATCCTCGCATCCGGAGTCACGGAGGTAGGGGATGCAAGCGACGCCGGTTTGTAGAGCTTCGCAGTCGCAGGAGGAAAACGACTTGGGTCCTGCAACCACCTTGAACTCACTGACTAGCTCACAAATGCCTGAAGAGACGATTCAACTGACACACGCGGGCCCGGAACCACTTCTTCCGAGATGACTTCGGTAAAGCAGGTGATCGACAATGCGCGGCTTGCCGAGCAGAGCGGTGAGATGTCTCGCGCTCTAGCGCTGTATGACGACGCTCTGGAGCAGCTCGAGAAATCGAAGCCTGACCAGCTTTTTGCCGACGTCCTGCGCTGGAAGGGAACGCTGCTTCGGGAAAACGGGGACACCGAGGGTGCATACCGGAATTACCTGAGGAGCTTCTCGATTGCCGAGAAGATTCCATCGGTCGGCTCGCAGGCACACGCGGTGAACTGTCTCGCCATCATTGCGCAGCGGCGTGGTGATTTGCGCGAAGCTGAACGGCTATATGGAAACGCCGCCGAGCTCGCCACGCGCGCCGAGGACAATCGACTCCTCGGAATGATCGAGCAGAATCGCGGCGTGCTTGCCAACATGCGCGGCGACTTTGCGTCCGCCGAGGCGCGTTACGAAACGAGTCTCACGGCATTCGAGCAGGCGAAAGATCAGCAGGCGATGTCGTGGGTGCTCAACAACCTCGGCATGCTGTACACGAAGCGCGGCAATTACAGCGAGGCCAGAAAAGCGCTGCAGCGCGGGCTCGATATAGCAAAGGCCCGGCAGGACGCTCTCGTCGAGTGCGTCATCACCCTGAATCTCGCGGAAGTCTGGATCGGGATGGGCGAGCTCGACATCGCGGAGGAATTGTGCGCCAAGTCGCTGGACGACGCGCAGCGGCGCGGCGACCATCTGAGTGCCGCCGAGGCGTTGAAGTGCCGCGCGAGAATCGAGTGCAAGAAGGGCGCGTACGACGACGGAATGGCGACCCTTCGTATAGCGCGCTATGAGGCGGAGGGCGCGCAGGACCAGCTTCTGCTTGCCGAGGTTCTCCGTGAGCTCGGTGAGGTATCTCGCGCGTCCGGAGACGGTAGCGGCGCGCGAAGTGCCTGGAAGCAGGCGGTGGATTCGTTTGAGGGAATCGGCGCGGCGTTCGACGCAGCGGATTTGAAATCGCGGCTGCAGGCATTGCCGGCCTGACATAGCGTTCGCGGCGCGCCACCGCGCCGCGAAGCGAACCGGGAAGCTCACCCTTCGGGGCAGCGCGCTATTGTTCCGGCGGCGCCCCGCTCATAGCTTCTGCCTGTCTCCCAAAAGGATTCCCAATCAATTCGCGGGACTCGAAGCCATCGTCGCACGCGCGATGGCCGTCGCATATCGTTGGTACGAGCGCGGCAATCACCGAAGTCATCGGCCATGCGATCCAGATCGCTGCCAGCCGAAGTGTAACGGTATTGCTTGCCGGCGAAACAGGCACCGGTAAGGAGCTCTTCGCGCGCGGAATTCATTCCGGCAGCGTCCGCGAGTCACACCCTTTCGTCGCCATAAACTGCGCAGCGATTCCCGGGACGCTCCTCGAAAGTGAACTGTTCGGTCACGAAGCGGGCGCATTCACCGATGCCCGCGCCCTCAAGCACGGACTCTTAGAGCTCGCCGGCGCGGGTACGATTTTCCTCGACGAAATCGTGGATCTGCCTCTCAATCTCCAGGCGAAGCTCCTTCGCGTGCTCGAGGAAAGGCAGTATCGCCGGCTTGGCGGGGCAAAGGAGCTGACGATGGGCGCCCGGGTCATCGCGGCGACGAACGCGCGCATCGAGAAGGCCGTGTCCGACGGCTTGTTTCGCGAAGACCTTTACTACCGTCTGAATGTCGCCCGTCTCGAGCTGCCGCCGTTGCGCGAGAGAGCGGGTGACGTTGCGCTGCTGGCAAGGCATTTTGTTCAGCATCATGCCCTCGTGGAAAAACGGTCCGGCCTGCGGCTGGCCGATGAATCCATCGAGGCGCTCGAGAGGCACCACTGGCCGGGAAACATTCGCGAGCTGAAAAACGTGATCGAGCGAGCGGTCGTGATCTGCTCAGGGGATGTGATCGAGCCGCGGCATCTGTCGCTCAGCCGGCGCTCACTCGTTCCGTTGGTGGGAGCCGCGTCCGGGACCGCGATCAACATTCCGACGGAAGGGAAATCGCTCGAGGCGATCGAGCACGAAGCGATCAAGATCACCCTCGGGTTGACGAGCGGAAATCTCAGCGCGGCTGCGCGCATTCTCGGTATTTCGCGCCCCACGCTCGCACGCAAGCTTCGCGAGCAGGGACAGGTGAGGCGCACCATCCTGGCATCCTCATGATCTCGAACGCCGATTCGGACGTCGGCTTTGGCGAGTCGCCCGAGATTATCGCCAGACTCGATGCGGCCAAAAGCGCCGAGTTGGACGGGCGGTGGGCCGACGCCTGCGCCGAGTACGAAGCGATCGTCAATCAGTCCGGAACGACGATGGAGACCCGTCTGTCTGCCTTGCGCTGGCTTGGCCGAGCTCATCTCGAAAACGGCAACCGCGCACTCGCGATGGAAGTCCTTCGCGCGGCGGTCGCTGCTGCCGAAGAAGCGAAGAGACCGAGAGCCGTCGCCCAGGCTCTGAACGTGGTCGGCATTGCCGAGCAGATGGCAGGAAACCTGGATCAGGCAGCGGAGATGTATGCTGCCGCCCGCTCGCGCGCGATGCTGACGGAAGATCGCGCCCTGTTAGCGATGATCGATCAGAACCTCGGCACGGTCGCGAACATCCGCGGGGATCTTTCCGGGGCGTTGAGCGCCTTTCGCCTCAGCCTGACCGGGTATCAGCTGCTCGGACTTCGGAGCTACGAAGGTCAGGTTCTGAACAACATCGGCCTCGCATACCTCGATCTCGGTGAATTCGATGCGGCGGAGTCCGCGTACGCTGATGCGGCGAGGGCGTTTTCGGAAACCGGCGACCATGCAAACGAATTGACGGTAGCGGTCAACCAGATCCAGCTCTGGATCGCGATGAAGCGATTCGACGCGGCAGTGGACGCGAGCAACCGGCTTCTCGCGATTGCGAGTGATGCGCCGCAGGCGTGGATCGGAGAAGTGTACCGGCATTTGGGAGTTATCGCCCGCGAAAAGGGCGATCGCGACAAGGCGAGCGAGTTTCTGATGCTCGCCGCCGACCACGCCGCGAATTGCGGAGACCTCCTACTGACCGCCGACGTCGCCGAGCAGTTCGCGGAGCTCACCTGGGTGGAGCGGCGGCATCGGGAAATGCTGGCGTATCTGAACCGATCGAGAGCGATATACGACCAGCTGAACGCGACCCACCGTGCGGCACAGGTGGAGCGAAGAAACGCGGCGCTGGAAGCGCGTTTCTTCGAGATCGCGCGGAAGTGGGGAGATTCGATTGAGGGGAAGGACCACTATACGCAGGGTCATTGCGAGCGTGTCGCCGAACTTGCGTGCATTCTTGCCGTGCGGGCGGGTATCGACGCCCGGGAGATGTTCTGGTTCCGGCTCGGTGCTCTGCTGCACGACGTCGGGAAAATCATCGTTCCGGTCGAGGTCCTCAACAAGCCGGGCCCACTGTCGCCGGACGAATGGGAGCTTATGAAGCGCCATCCGGACGCGGGAGTCGAGCTCGTCGCGGATGTCGAATTTCCGGGCGACGTGAGGGCGATGATTCGCAGCCATCACGAGCGGTGGGACGGAAGCGGCTATCCGCAGGGGCTCGTCGGGGAAGAGACACCTCTGCCGGCGCGCATCCTCCGCATCGCCGACGTTTATGACGCGCTCACAACGACGCGTGGATACCGGAAGGCGCTGTCGCACGAGCGGGCGGTCGAGCTGATGCGGTCCGAGGGACAGTTCGATCCGCAGCTGCTGGAGATTTTCCTGGAGTGGGCGGCGACGCAGTCGTCCGATGACCGAGGCACGCAGAAACGAGCGCACGGTAACGGCGAAACGAATGGACTACGGATGGGAACCAGGTGATCGGAGCTCGAAAAGTTCTTGCGGTTGCCGGTGTCGGCGGTGCACTGCTGTCCGGCCTGGCCTGCGCAGGCGAGTCCGGCCGGGGGGCATCGGGTGGAACGATCGTCATCTCCGCTTCGGCCGACGCCGACGCTCTCTTCCCGCCGGTGGTGCTTTCGGTGCAGGGCAAGCAGGTCACCGATCAGATCTTCGACAATCTCGCCGACATCGGCGACAGTTTGAACACGATCGGCGACGTCGGATTCCGGCCGCGGCTCGCGAAATCGTGGAGCTGGGCGCCCGACTCGAGCTGGATTGATTTTCATCTGCAGGATAGTGCCAAGTGGCACGATGGAGCTCCGGTGCGCGCGAAGGACGTTGCGTTCACCTTTGCGTTGGTCAAGGATGCGTCGCTCGCATCGCCGCTTTCCTCGAATCTGGACGACGTCGATTCGGTTTCGACGCCCGACTCTCTCACCGCACGAGTGTGGCTGAGCCGTCACCCACCGGATGAATTTTTCAAGGTTGCCAGTCCGGTTCCGATTCTTCCGTCGCACGTTCTAGAAGGAACAAGGACGGCGGATCTGCGGGCGTCTCCGTTCGCGTCGAAGCCCATCGGGAGCGGCCGCTTTCGCTTCGGCGAATGGAACCGCGGCTCACGCATCGTGCTCGTCGCGGACAGCGCGAACTATCGCGGACGCCCGCAGGCGGATCGCGTCATCTGGACGGTGGCCAACGACTACAACGCCGCTGCACTGCGCTTCGTCAGCGGCGCGGCTGATTTTCTGGACGTCGTGAAGCTGGAATTCCTGTCCCGCGTCGCCGGTTCGGGTGGGCACGTCGTGAAAACGGGGCCCGGTCTGGATTACGGGTACGTCGGCTTCAACACGCGGCGGCCGGATGGCAGCGGACCGCACGCTGTGTTCGGTGACGCTGCGACGAGACGCGCACTGGTGATGGCAGTCGACCGGGCGTCGCTGGTAAAAAGCGTCTTCGATACGCTCGGCGTCGTCGGCCACGGACCGTTTACGCGCGCTCTCTTCACGGCCGACACGTCAACGGACATCGCATTCGACAGTGCGGCCGCTTCACATACACTGGATTCACTCGGCTGGCGCCGCGGTGCCGACGGGATGCGCGCCCGGAACGCGACACCGCTGGCGTTCAGTCTCATGCTTCCCAGCTCGAGCGCGATTCGCATGCGCTTCGCCGTACTGCTCCAGGATCAATGGAAGCGCGCCGGCGCGGCGGTGAAACTGGATCCTCTCGAGGTGAACACCTTCGGCGCGCAGATGGAAGGGAAGAAATTCGACGCGATGCTCAACGCGTGGCACATCGACCCGGACCCGGCGTCGTTCAGTGAAGAATGGTCAACCTCCCAGACAAAACCGGGCGGCTTCAATGTTTCTTCCTACAGCAATCCTGTTTTCGACGCGCTCGCCGACAGCGCGTCGCGCGAAATGAATCCGGAGCGGAGCGCCGCGCTCTACCGGCGCGCATATCGCGTGTTGTCGAACGACGCACCGGCGATGTGGCTTTACGAGCTGCGCAGCGTTTTCGGGATCTCGAAGCGTATCGAGCCGGCGGGGATGAGACCCGATGCCTGGTGGGCGAACCTCGGGGATTGGAAAGTGCTGTCCGCGAAATAACGTTCGAGCACAAAAAAACGCTCCGGAGAAATTCTCCGGAGCGTTTTTCATTGCGGGCTGTCACTTCTTCGCGTCGTCCACGATCTCGTAGTCCGCTTCGACGACGTCTTCCTGGGCTGGTGCGCCCGGCTCCGACGTTGCTCCCGCCTCCGCGCCCGGCGCGCCGGCAGTTCCTGCGGCTCCCTCCTGGCCCTGCTTCTGGTAGAACGCCTGACCGGCTTCGCTGAATACTTTCGTCAGCTCTTCCTGCGCGGAGCGGATCTCGTTCATGTCGTCCCCGCGCAGCGCCTTGCGTGATCTCTCGACCGCGGCGTCGATGCGCGTCTTCATGTCGGGACTCACCTTGTCTCCCCATTCCTTCACGTTCTTCTCGACTTCGTACGTCATCGAGTCGAGGCGATTGCGCGCGTCGATTGCTTCACGCGCCTTCTTGTCCTCGGCAGCGTTTTTCTCGGCGTCCTTGACCATGCGATCGATCTCGGCGTCGCTGAGTCCGCTCGACGCTTCGATACGGATCTTCTGCTCCTTGCTGGTCGCCTTATCCTTCGCGGCAACGTGCAAAATGCCGTTCGCGTCGATGTCGAACGTGACTTCGACCTGCGGCATCCCGCGCGGTGCGGGCGGAATTCCGGTGAGCTGGAACTTGCCGATGGTGCGGTTGTCGCGCGCCATTTCCCGCTCCCCCTGAAGAACGTGGATCTCGACCGTCGTCTGGTTGTCGTCGGCGGTTGAGAAGGTCTCGCTCTTCTTGGTCGGGATCGTCGTGTTCCGCGGAATGAGCACCGTCGTCACGCCGCCGAGCGTCTCGATACCGAGAGAGAGCGGGGTCACGTCGAGCAGCAGAACGTCCTTCTGCTCGCCGGTAAGAACGGCGCCCTGAACCGCCGCGCCGATCGCGACGACCTCATCGGGGTTCACGCCCTTGTTCGGCTCCTTCCCGAAGAACTTCTTGACGATCTCCTGAACCTTCGGCATGCGCGTCTGGCCACCGACGAGAATGACCTCGTCGATGTCGTCGGCCTTGAGGCCGGCGTCCTTGAGCGCCTTTTCCATAGGTGGAATCGTGCGCTGGATCAGGTCGTCCACCAGCTGCTCGAATTTCGCGCGCGTCAGCGAGTAGTTGAGGTGCTTCGGCCCGCTCTGGTCGGCGGTGATGAAGGGCAGGTTGATGTCGGTGGACTGGGTGGTGCTCAGCTCCATCTTCGCCTTCTCGCCGGCTTCCTTCAGGCGCTGAAGCGCCATTGGATCCTTGGAGAGGTCTATCGCCTGATCGCGCTTGAATTCGGCGACGAGCCAGTCGATGACGCGCTGGTCGAAATCGTCACCACCGAGGTGCGTGTCTCCGTTGGTGGATTTCACCTCGAACTGGCGCGAGCCCTCGACGTCGTACAGCTCGAGAATCGAGATGTCATAGGTTCCACCTCCGAGGTCGAAGACGGCGACCTTCTCATCCTTTTTCTTGTCGAGGCCGTACGCGAGCGCCGCGGCAGTCGGCTCGTTGATGATACGGAGCACGTCGAGGCCGGCGATCTTCCCGGCGTCCTTCGTCGCCTGGCGCTGCGAGTCGTTGAAGTACGCGGGGACGGTGATGACCGCCTTCTCGACCTTGTAGCCGAGGTAGTCTTCCGCCGTCTGCTTCATCTTCTGGAGAATCATCGCCGAGATTTCGGGCGCGCTGTAGCGCTTGCCCTGAACCTCGACGGTGGCGACGTCATTGGTTCCGGCGACGACCTTGTAGGGAACACGCTTGGTCTCTTCCGGGACTTCGGCCGTCTTGCGTCCCATGAAGCGCTTGATCGAGAAAACGGTGTTCTGGGGATTTGTCACTGCCTGTCTTTTCGCGATCTGACCTACGAGCCGCTCGCCGTCTTTGGTGAAGCCGACAACCGACGGTGTCGTGCGTCCGCCCTCGGCATTCGGGATGACGACCGGGTCTCCGCCTTCCATCACCGCGACGACCGAGTTGGTCGTGCCGAGATCGATTCCGATAACTTTATCAGCCATTGTTTTTCCCTTTTGAGTCTTCCGGTTGGAGTTTTGCTGAAGACTCGGCCGGAAGAGGTTCGTGAACGAGCGTGCGGCAGTTCGCGCGCACGCTGATCTAGAGGCAAGGGAAGGGCCCGGTTTTGGTGCCAGAACGGCTTGTAATGCTGGTTGATGCATTAGGATGGTCGCCAACGGGTCATAAGATGTGAAAATGCCTGCCAAGTTGGCCTTAACCTTTTTTGGAGGGGGTTCTATGCGAGAAGGGAAGCTGGTTTTTCGCGCGCTTTTGATAGCCGGCCTTGTCGTGGCTCCGCTTTTACTCGGAGGATTCGCGGCAAAACCGCTCACGTCCAAACCGGTCGAGGTCACGGTCACGGGCATCGACTATGCCTTCGTTGGGGTTCCGCCACAAATGCGGGCGGGGCAAGCCGTGTTGTCGTTTAGGAACGCGGGGAAGGTAAGGCACGAGCTCGTGGTGGCCCGTTTGGCGCCCGGCACGACACCGGAGCAGATAGTTGAAAAGCTGAAGAAGGGTGCGCTGCCGAGGGATGTCATCATCGCCGGAGGACTTCTCTTTGCCAATGCAGGGGAAAGCAGTCCGGTGCGCCTCTCGCTGCGCCTCGAGCGCGGAGAGAAGTACATGATCTATTGCAATTTCCAGGATACGCTCACTGCACCCCGCCATTGGGCACTTGGCATGTATTCCGGATTCAGTGTCAAATAGCGAAAGCCTGGGTGACGTTGGGTACCGGATTTCGCGAGCAGTCCTCGGCCCCTCTCGTGATTTCGCGTGGGAGTAAGACGTGATTCCGCTCGGCGACGAGCATCCGACCCTCCGCACTCCTGTGATGACGTACGCCATTCTCGCGGGGATGGCGGCTACGTGGGTATTCGTTCAGGGGGCCGGGCTTCCGGCGAATGAAACGAAGCTATTGGCGAGTGTCTGCAATCTGGGAATGGTCCCGGGTGAGCTGACCCATCTCGCGCGAGTTGGAACCGCAATTCCGATCGGCGACGGACTGGCGTGCGTAGTCGATCGAGACCGAATCAACATCCTCACTCCGATCACCTCGATGTTCTTGCACGGCGGGTGGGGGCACCTTCTCGGGAACGCGCTTTTTTTCTGGGTTTTCGGGAACAACGTCGAGGACAGCATGGGGAGGATTCGGTTCCTCGCGTTCTATTTGATCTGCGGTCTGGCGGCGGCAGCGGCGCACGTCTTCATGTCCCCGTCCTCGCCGATCCCGACGGTCGGCGCGTCGGGGGCGATTTCGGGCGTACTCGGCGCATACCTGGTGCTTTATCCACGCGTGAAGGTGAAGATGCTTTTCTGGTTCCTGATTTTCTTTCGTGTGATCCCAATTCCCGCGTGGATGGTGCTCATCTGGTGGTTCGCGTGGCAGGTGCTCGCGGCGCTGCCGGATCTGATGAGTGTGAGGCCGGATGTTTCAGGCGGAGTCGCGGTGTGGGCGCACATCGGGGGGTTCGTCACCGGATTGTTGCTCGTAAAGCTCTTCGAAAACCGCCGTTTAGTGGCTCGAAGGTCGGTGCAGCGATAAATTCTGCCGCGAACAACAAAGCCATCGGAGAAAAATTTTGCGGCTCATCCCTCGCGACCAACAGTTCTACGAGCTGTTCTCGCAGATCGCCGAGCGTCTGACTGCGTCGGCGATACTCCTTCACAAAATGTTCGAAAAGCCGGCCGAGCTCGATCTGCAGGTTGCGGAGATCAAGGAGCTCGAGCACCAGGCCGACACTCTGACCTATGAAGTAATCCAGCGGCTCGACCGAACTTTCGTCACTCCGTTCGACCGCGAGGACATCCATCAGCTCGCATCGGAGCTGGACGAGGTTATCGATCTGATCGACGGCGCAGCTCGGAGGGCAGCAATCTACCGGATCACGACGGTTCCCAAGGGCGCGATGATGCTGACGGAAGTGCTGGTGCGGGCAACGGCGTGCGTGCAGGACGCGGTGAAGGGTATGAAGAGCCAGAAGATCGTGAACGCGCGCACCGAGGAGCTGAAGCGGCTCGAGGAAGAGGGAGACGCGGCCTATCACGACGCGATGGGAATCCTGTTTGACGCGGAGCAGGATCCGATTCAGGTGATCAAGTGGAAGGAGCTCTACGACAAGGTGGAAGATGCTCTCGACCAATGTGAGGACGTCGGGAATGTTCTGCAGAGCATCTCGCTGAAGAACGCCTAGTGGTCTACTATGTCATCGCGATCCTGATGGTCGCGCTCATATTCGATTTCAGCAACGGCTTCCACGATTCGGCGAACTCGATCGCGACAATCGTCGGAACGCGGGTTCTCAGTCCTCTCGCCGCCGTAATCTGGGCGGCGTTTTTTAATTTTGTCGCGGCGTTCACCGCCGGCGAGCTGGTCGCGAAGGCGATTCAGAAGGGCATCATCCGCACCGACATCGTGACTCCCAACCTGATCCTGGCCGGGCTTCTTGGGGCGCTCGCGTGGAACGTCATCACGTGGTACTACGGCATACCCTCCAGCTCATCGCATGCGCTGATCGGCGGATACGCGGGCGCGGGCGTGGCGAAGGCAGGGTGGGCGGCGATCACATGGGGAATGAAGTGGATTCAGACCCTTTCGTTCATCGTCATTTCTCCGCTAGTGGGCTTCACCGCGGGCTTTGTGCTCATGGTCATCGTGTACTACCTCTTCCAGCGCGCGGCACCGAGCAAGGTGGATCGTGTTTTTCGAGGAGCGCAGCTCGCCAGCTCGGCATTGCTCTCGCATGCGCATGGCGCGAACGACGCGCAAAAGACGATGGGCATTATGGTCGGGCTTCTGGTTTCCGTGAGGCCGCTGATGGCGCAGCAAACCGGGTTTCTCCATCACTTGTACATGGACACCGATTCGATTCCCCTCTGGGTAAAGCTCGCCGCGTATTCGGCCATATCACTCGGCACCCTCTCGGGCGGATGGCGAATCGTTCACACCCTCGGGTCACGCATTACCAAGCTTCGACCGGTCAGCGGATTCTGCGCAGAGACGGGCGGCGCAATGGCGATCAGCCTGGCGACGCACTACGGAATTCCCGTCAGCACGACGCACACGATTACCGGCTCGATCGTCGGCGTGGGCGCGACGACGCGCATCGCCGGTGTGAGGTGGGGCGTCGCGCGCCGGATCGTATATGCGTGGGTAATCACGATTCCGGCCGCCGGTATGATGGCGGCGATCTCCTACTTGATTCTGAACGCGATCGCGCCGATGTAGGGACAGACCATGAGTCATCAGTCACGAGCCATGATTCATGATTGAAACGCCGGCGAGTCGACGCCGACCTATGGATTCGCCGGATGGCTTTCGGAATGGTGCTTGATCTGTTTCCCTTCGGCGAGAAACACCGCGTCCTCGGCGATGTTCGTCGCCAGATCGGCGATTCGCTCGAGGTTTCTCCCGACGAGCAGCAATTCGAGCGAAGGCGTGATTGTTTTTGGGTCTTCCATCATGTGGGTGAGAAGGACGCGGAAGACGGAATCATGGAGTGAATCGACGCGGTCGTCGGCGGCGCAAACCTTACGGCCGAGCGCACCGTCGGCGCGAATGAACGCATCGAGCGAATCACCCAGCATCGCGCGCGCCTGGCGGGCCATTTCGGCGATTTCCGGAATCGGTATGATCGTGCGTCCGTCCTCGGGGAGGCGCAGTGCGCACTCGGCGATGTTCACGGCGTGGTCTCCGACCCGCTCGAGGTCGTTGGAAATCTTGATCGCGCCGATGATGAAGCGGAGGTCGCGGGCCATCGGCTGCTGAAGAGCGAGTAGCTCGACGGCGCGGTGCTCGACATCGACCTCGAGCGCATTGATGTCGGCGTCGCCTTCGATCACAAGCTCGGCTTTGCCGCGGTCGCGATTGAGAAGAGCTTCGACGGCGAGATCGGTGCGCTCCTCCGCCTTCTGCGACATGGCCAGAAGAATGTCTTTCAGGGCGGCGAGCTCGCCGTGGAAATGCCTGAAGCCGGCGGTGGTGGAATCTGGGGTCATCCGAATCTCCCGGTGATGTATGCGTCGGTTCGCCCGTTTTGCGGGCTGGTGAAGAGCTCCTTGGTCGGCCCGAATTCGACGAGCTCGCCAAGGTAAAAAAATGCGGTATGGTCAGAGGAGCGCGCTGCCTGCTGCAGGTTGTGCGTGACGATGATGATGGTCAGCTCGGACTTCAGCTCGAAGAGCAGCTCTTCCAGACGCTGTGTGGCCCCCGGATCGAGGGCACTCGCCGGTTCATCCAGTAGAAGAAGCTCCGGCTCATTCGCCAGCGCGCGGGCGATGCAAAGGCGCTGCTGCTGGCCTCCGGAAAGTCCGGGCGCTCCTGTTCGAAGGCGATCCTTCACCTCATCCCAGAGGGCAGCCCGCCGGAGCGAGTGCTCGACGCGCTCATCCAGCGCGTGCCGCTCGGTGAGTCCGTTGATCCGCGGGCCGTACGCAACGTTGTCGTAGATGGATTTCGGAAAGGGATTCCAGCGCTGGAAGACCATGCCTATTCGCTGGCGCAGGGCGACGACGTCGACGCTCCGATCGTAAATACTCTCGCCGTCGAGCTCGATGTCTCCTTGATGGCGGATTCCCGGAATGAGCTCGTTCAGGCGGTTGATTGACCGAATGAACGTCGATTTGCCGCAGCCCGATGGGCCGATGAGCGCGGTGATCGCGGCCGGGGGCACCCGAACGGAAATATTCTTCAGCGCCTGCTTGGCGCCGTACCAGAAGGAAAACTCACGCGCATCGATCAGACCGCGGGCGGTTACGCCCGTGTCGAGCGGTGTGACGGCGGCGGTCATCCGAACCGTCCCGTGATGTACTCTTCCGTCCGCTTTTCGCGCGGGGAAGTGAAAAGCGTGCCGGTGTCGGCCGTTTCGATGAGCTCGCCGTCGAGGAGGAACGCGGTGCGGTCGGACGATCTCGCGGCTTGCTGCATGTTGTGCGTGACGATGATCACGCTGATCGTGCTTTTCAGCTCGTAGACGAGCTCTTCGACGCGCTGCGTGCTGAGAGGATCGAGTGACGCGGTCGGCTCATCGAGGAGAAGGATCCGCGGCCGTGTTGCGAGCGCGCGGGCGATGCACAAACGCTGCTGCTGTCCTCCGGAGAGGGCCATCGCGCTCTGATCGAGAAGGTCCTTCACCTCGTCCCAAAGCGCAGCGCGAACGAGTGCCTCCTCGACAATTTCATCGGTCGGCAGCTGGGCCAGATCATTTCGCGCGGAGACGCGAAGGCCGGCGGCGACGTTTTTTCGGATTGACATCGTCGGAAACGGGGTCGGACGCTGGAAGACCATGCCGACATGCCGGCGAAGAGCCGTCGAGCTCGCTCCGTCCGCGTAGATATTCGAGCCGAAGAGGAAGACGGATCCTTTGACGCTCGCACCCGGGATGGTCTCGTGCATTCGATTGAGACAGCGCAGCAGCGTGGACTTGCCGCAGCCGGAGGGACCGATGATCGCGGTGACAGAACGATCCGCGAACGCGATGGAAATGTTTTTGATGGCCGGTGTCTGCCCGAAATAAGCTGACAAATTCCTGGTAGACAGGCAGACGATCTCGCGCTCGGAGACCGGCGGCGGCGCTTCCAACACGGGCGCGCTAGTCAACGGCGCCCCCGAATCTCGATCGTGTGACCACTCGGGCGATGAGGCTGATTATCAGGACCAGGGAAATGAGCACGAGCGCACCGGCCCAGGCTTTTGCGTGCCATTCATCGTATGGACTAATCGCGTATGTGAAGATCTGAAGCGGAAGCGCGGCGATCGGTTCTTTCAAGGAGACCGACCAGAACTGGTTGCCGAAGGCGGTGAAGAGGAGTGGGGCGGTCTCACCGGCGACGCGAGCCAGCGCTACGAGCGCACCGGTTGCAATGCCCGCCGCCGCGGTTCGCAGCGCGATCGAAACCGATGTCCGCCATTTTGGATAGCCGAGAGCGAGGGCCGCTTCGCGGAGCGATACCGGAACGGTTCGGAGCATCTCCTCCGTGGTGCGCGTGACAAGCGGAATCATCATTGCCGAGAGCGCCACTCCCCCGGCGAGCGCGGAGAAATGTCCGATCGGGCGGACGAGATACTCCCACGCAAATATTCCCACCACGATGGATGGAAGGCCGTTGAGGACGTCGGAGAGAAAACGCACGATCCGCGCGGCCCGCACGTTGGTCGACTCGGCGAGATACAGTCCCGCTCCGATCCCGATCGGGAGACCGATTGCGCTCGCGATGGAGATGAGGATGAGTGTGCCAACGATCGCGTTCGCCATACCGCCGCCTGGTTCGCCAACGGGCGTCGGCATCTGCGTGAAGAAAGAAAGGGAGAGCGCGGCAGCACCAGCGCGGGCCAGATGAGCGAGAATGAGGAGCAGGGGCAGCGTCGCGATCGCGGCGGCGAGGTAGGTGAGCGCGATCATCGCGCCGCTGATGAGGTGTCGCCTTCGGGCTCGGATCATGTTCCCCGTCCGAGGGAGACGCGATATACGAGCAGTCGCGCGATTGCGTTCACGACGAGGGTTATCAACAGCAGCAGCGCCCCCACTGCCATCAACGCAGACAAGTGCAGATCGTTTGTCGCCTCACTGAACTCATTTGCGATGAGCGACGCCATCGTGTATCCCGGAGCGAAGAGCGACGCGGAAATTTCCGGCCGGTTTCCGATCAGCATCGTAACGGCCATCGTCTCGCCGAGCGCCCTGCCGAGCCCGAGTATTATTCCGCCGATGATTCCGGAGCGCGCATACGGCACAACAGCGTCGCGAATCATCTCCCAGCGTGTTGCGCCGAGGGCGAGCGCCGCTTCACGCTGCGACCGCGGCACTGCGAGAAGTACTTCGCGGGCGACAGATGAGATGTAGGGAAGCGCCATGATCGCGAGTATGACGCCGGCCGCAAGCATGCTTGGGCCGTAGGCGGGCCCGGAAAAAAATGGCGTGGCGCCGAGGTGAAGAGTGTCGCGCAGAAATGGCATCACGTGCTCGCGGAGCACGGGCAGCAGGACAAAGATTCCCCAGAGGCCGTAGACAACGCTTGGTATCGCGGCGAGCAGATCTACGAGGAATCCAATCGGCTGCCGAAGCCAGCGGGGCGCAAACTCCGAAAGGAAAATTGCGACGCCGAGTGCGAGCGGCGCGGCAATGATCAGCGCGACGACGGAAGAGACAACCGTGCCGAAGAGCGCCGGAGCCGCACCGAATTCACCGCTCGATACGTCCCACGTGCTCGAGGTCACGAGCGATGTTCCCAGCCGCGAGAACGCGGGCCATGCAGCCCGTCCGAGTGCGAACGCGATCAGCACGAGCAGCGCCGGAATAATGAGTGCGCAGGCGGCGACAGCGAAGCGATAGACGCCGTCTCCGAGTGCCAGCTCCTGAATTTGCATTTTCCGCCGGTCGGCAGGCGGGTTGGCGGTCAATTCGCCAGTCGTCATTCGCTCTCCCGCCGGAAAGCTAGACCGTCCGGCGCCCACGAATGGGCGCCGGACGGTAACGAGACTGTCACAGTCGCGGGAGGGCGCCCGAGGCCGCTAGAAATTCGCTACGAGATGCAGGAAATACGTTTTGGAGGTCGCAACGACCGGCCCGAAATGCGGCGTTTGCTCCTGGTAGTCGATTGAGAGAGAGCTGCGAGCGTTCAAATCCCAGATCAATCCGCCGATGATGATGTTTGAAAAGGCGGCGGCCGACGTATTCGGCTTGAACCGGTCCCAGCGGGCGACAAGTCCGAGCGGAGAAGCGGCCTTTGTGTCGGAGAAATGAAGCGGCCGGAGGACGACGTAGCCGGCGAGCAAGCGACCCGTGCTGTCTGTCACGGTGCGCGGAGAGGCAGTCGTATTCGCTCCGCCTTCGCCACCGTCGGTACGGGTGCCGAAATCGGCGCCGATGACGAGACGCGGATCCCTGATTCCGAGGAAGACGCCGGCGCGAGTGCGGTCGAGACCCGATCCGACTGGTCCGATCTGCCCCGTTCCGCCAGAGGCGAACTTGCTGCCGACGGCGCCGCGGTAGATCCAGCCGGTGAGGGTGAAGGTCTTGAGGAGCCGGACTTCCGATGACCCAAGAGGAGTGAGAGACAAGCGCGCCGCGTAGTCCTTGAATCGGTCAGTCTCGCGCGAGGTGTAGCCTGGCCCGTTTGTCACCGTGGCGTAGAACTCCCCCATCTTTTCCGGCAGTGTGACGAGGGATGCTACGCCGGCGTCGGCGGAAGAGAAAAATCCGGCTCGCTCGATCGGAGTCTGCGAGATCCAGCGCGGCCAGAATGTCTCCGAGTGGTCGATGACGACCGTGTGCACCAATCCCGCGCGCGCCAGCGCTGCCCATCTCGCGTTCTTCAGAAAATCGTATTGAAAGTACGCGTACTTGGCGCGCAAAACCCATCCCTTGTAATAGGCGTCGCTCCCCGAAGTCGTCTGCTGAAAAAGGTCGGTGGTCACCCTGATGCTTCCCTTTTCACCGGCCGGCATTCTGAAGGTGAGGTAGACGCGCTCGAGATCGAACTTGTTTTGTGATTTGGACGGACCGGCGTCGCCGCGGTATTGGAAGTTGCCGTAGAGAACACCTGAAAAATTGAGCGTCGGCGGCGTCGAGGACGCGGTCTGCTGCGCAGCCGCCGCAAGCGGAAGCGCGAGAGCCGCCATGAGCGCGGAGTATTTCATCGTCAGCGTCCGACGTTGATGGTTTTCAGCCGCGAATCGAGATCGACTACTACTGACGCCGGGAGCGGCGCGTAGTCCAGCGTCGGCGCGGATTTCTCGCCCTCGTGAAGCGCCCAGCGAAGGAACGCGACGAGCTTCCTTCCTTTCACGGGATTTTTTTGGTTCTTGTACACGAGAATCCAGGTGAACGACGAAATCGGATATACGCCTTTCCCCGCCGCGTTGACGATCGAAACCCGATAATCGGTGTTTTTGCCAAGCTTCTTCGCACTGGCCGCCGCCGCGGCGGTGATCGACTGAATTGTCGGAGCGACGTATTCGCCGGCGGCATTCAACACGTGTGCGTATGGAAGGTGATTCTGCTTCGCATAGGCGAGCTCTACATAACCGATGGCGCCGGGGAGCTGCTTGATCTGTCCGGCTACGCCCTCGTTCCCTTTTGCGCCAAGCCCGACGGGCCATTTCACTTCCTTGCCGCGTCCGGGTCCGGCGGCCCACGCCTTGTTCACTGTCGTCAGGTAGTCAGAGAAGATGTATGTCGTTCCGCTTCCGTCGGAACGGTGCACGACGAGAATATCGGCGGCGGGCAGCTTCACTCCCGGGTTGGTCGCTGCGATGCGCGCATCGTTCCACTTCACGATCTTGCCGAGGAAGATTCCAGCGATAATGTCGCCGGTAAGATTGAGCGGACGGATAACCGAAGGAAGGTTGTAGCTCAGAACGTCGGCTCCGAGAACCGTCGGGATGTGCAGAACCGGGCCGCCCTTGGCCTTCGCCAGCTCTTCGTTGCTCATCGGTCCGTCCGACGCACCGAAGTCCACCGTTCCCTCGGAAAGCTGGCGGATGCCGCCGCCGGAACCGATCGACTGATAGTTGATTTTGACTCCGGTACGCTTGGCGTAATCGGAGAACCACTTCGAGTAGATGGGATATGGAAAGGTTGCACCGGCTCCAGTGAGATCCACCGATTGAGCCGATAGGGAAGTCGAACCGAGTGCTGCAAGGAAGGCGAGAAGCGCGCGACGTACAATGTTTTTCACCAGAGTCTCCGTGAGATGTGAATTCTCCAACGGGTCAAAGGTGTCGGCCCGATGTCACCGTCATACCTCGGCTACGTAAAGACTCGGTCACGAATCAGGCGAGGCGTCCGGGTTCGGGAAGAAAATGTGAATAGTCGTGCCTTCGCCGGTGGCGCTCGAAGCGGAGATACGCCCGCCGTGGGCATCCACGAGGTGTTTGACAATTGCGAGGCCGAGACCGGTGCCACCCGTCTCTCTCGTCCGTCCGGTGTCGGCGCGGTAGAACCGCTCGAAAATTCTCGGTAGGTGCTCGGGCGCAATTCCCGATCCGGTGTCAGACACAAATAGCTCGACTCCTTTGTCGACGCGACGCGATCCGACTGTGATGGCGCCGCTGGAGGTGTGACGAACGGCGTTCTCCACGAGATTGAAAATGATCTGCGAGAGGGCTGTGCGATCGGCCCAGACGAAATCGCCATTGGGTTCAATGTCGATCCGCAACTCCAGTCCTTTCTCGCGGACGGCGGCAAAGGAATGCCCGGCGTCATTGAGAAGAGCGGTGATGCCGACCCGCTCCGGTTTCGGCGACCAGCCTCCCGATTCGATTCTCGAGAGATCGAGCAGGTCGTCCACCAGCCGCTGCATTCGCCTCGCGTGCGCGAGAATGGACCTGGCGAATTCGGCGGATTTTTCCGGGGGGACGTTGGGATCGGCGAGTGTTTCGGCGAAGCCGCCAATTACAGTGAGAGGAGTACGGAGCTCGTGTGAGACGTTCGCCACGAAATCGCGTCGGACGTTCTCGAGCTGTTTCGCAGGCGTGAGATCGAACAGTGCGACGACGGCCCCGCCCTGGCGCAGTGGCCGCACATTCAGAGAGAGGGTGCGGGCTCCCGATGCGATTTCGACCGGTCCGGTGCCGTCGCCTGCCAGGGCGTCGGCAATCGCCTGACGGATGGCCGGATCGCGGGGGAGGAAGTCGAGGGGAAACGGCGTCGGTTGCCGGATTGCGAGCATTTCGCGTGCGGGGGCACTGATCTGTGTCACCTGCTGATCGGCACCGATCGCGATAACGCCCTCGTTCAGAGAGTTGACTAGCGTCGAGAGGCGGGATTGCTCGGCTTCGAGCGCGAGAAGCCGCGAGCCGAGCTGTTCGCCGAGGCGATGGAGAGCATCGGCGAGATCGCCTACTTCGCCGGGGGCGGCGAGCGCCGGGCGCGCAGCGAGGTTGCCGGCGGCGAGTGAGCGCGCAACGTCGCGCAGGTCCACTATCGGGCGCGATACCGCGCGGGCGAAGAGAGCGGACAGGGCGGTGGCAAGCAGCAGCGTGAGAAAACCGGCGATCAGGACGTCACGTCTCGCCGCGTCGAAGATT
>WNGF01008347.1_pt1 | contig 41002 bp, 54 predicted proteins | sample 5400641 | NCBI WGS metagenome assembly WNGF01 (sample SAMN13153371, study PRJNA577476) | soil metagenome | isolation source: 80 cm soil or saprolite under grassland replicate 2 | place: USA:California | collected 2016-06-15 | reverse complement strand
AACAGGATTGATAAGACACGAGCTTTCTTCATTGCACACACCACTCGTTTGTATCACGCGGGCGCTACCAGAGAAAAGTGAGATTTACGACGGAAGGCGACAGGTATTCGTCGAGAGGGAGAACCAGATTTTTTTTTAGCCTGAGATTAAACTGAACGACGCAACGGTCAAATCCCACAGGATTGAGTCGTCGGAGAAATCAATTCAATCTCAGGGCTAACGTTCCCGGTGAGCGGCGGCCCACAGGAAAAATGCCGAGACCAACCCACAAAGCCTACGCTGTGGGCCGTCCGCTCCACTGGAATGTTAGGCAGCGCCGTGATCTGTCTGGTCGAACGTCCAGGCTTTAATTCGGCCCACGTTCTTCGCCTCGATGGGTTCCGTCTCGTGCAGCAGGCTCTGTATAGAGGGGCTCATGCTTTGATAGACGATATTACTTACGACAATCTGCCCAGGTTGGGCATCCGACGACAGGCGCGCAACCATATTAATTGCATCACCGATCACGCCGGTGTGGGTACGACTGAAAGGGCGCAGCGAGAGAATCTGGAGATTACCCATGGCCATGCCGATATGACATCCACGAACCGCCTGGAGACGATCAAGTTGGCGCTGCCACTCGTTCGAAATCGCATCCCCGAGGGTCAATAGTGATCGTGCACAAGCGAAACTCCGTTCGATGTAATCGATGGAGTGAGTCGGAATACCAAAGAGTCCTATGACCCCATCTCCGAGGAACTGGTAGAGCATGCCCCCATCGTTGATGATTTGATATCGAGCTTTTGCACAGTATGCACCGAGGCAGTCCTGAATTGTTCTCGCGCGAGGGGTTTCGCGAACGTACCCCGAAAATCCACTGAGATCGGCGAAGAGCACGATGACAGCGGGATAGCTTGCCGGTGGCAGGATCAAGCGTTTTGTGCGGTTCGAGGCTTCAAAGAGGTCGTGCAATCGCCAATATCCGAACTGCCACAGGAGTTGGGAATCTAACGGATCGTTGTTGTACGCGGCGCCAAACGCGTAAGTCCCTTTGGCGCGGTCGATTATCAGTCGTAGTTCGAGAATTTTGTCCGGCGAGAGGGATTCGATCTCAACGTCGAAATACTTACGGATCAGCGAAAGCAGGTACGGCTCATCCCATACCTCCAATTCCCAGGATGACGGTAAAATCTCCTTGACTTGCTTGGCGCATTTATCCCAGTCCGGATGATTGTGTCGATCGACCATGAGGATGAGTTTGGAGATTTCCTCGAATAGGGGCAGAGGTTTACCGTACTTGCGTTGGATGCTCTCAATGATTCGCTCTGTGGGGTATCCGTATTTGACTTCCACGAAGTAGTTTGAATGATGTGGAACCCGAATGAGAATGTCTGCGAATGCGTTGGGAATTCCGAGGTTGACTTCCTGACGAATCCGTATTTCTTGTGGCGCAATTTCTTGCTCAGCCACGTGGATGAAACGGCAGACATTGCACACAAGTTCCTCAAGAAATAAGCGCAGTTCGAATAAATCCTCCACCGGAAATGGTATCGTCATCGACATATGGGAAACCCCTTCTATCGGCCTAACGCTGCGCCTCAGCCGCGCCCGGAATCCGCAGCGCAGCGGAGGCTGAAGGGCGTCGGCTGCAGGCGGTGGTTCGGCAGCTCGGTCGCGCCTATTGTCGAGCTGGTAGCTGAGCCCCTCATTGTATGACCCGGTCTGCCCGCTTGAGCACCTCTGGCGGGATCGTGACGCCAATCTCCTGCGCCGTCTTGAGGTTGACGATGAGCTCGGGGCGCACGACGACCTCGAAAGGCAGGTCGGCGGGCTGCGCCCCCTTGACAATCCGGTCCACGTAGGCCGCCAGGCGCCGCGCCGCCTCGGTGACCCTGGTGCCATAGCCGAGCAGCCCCCCTGCGTCCAACAAGCCCCCCGCAAACAAGGTGGGCAACCGCTGCTGCGCCGCCAGCTCGGCAATGCGTTTGCGATGGATTACCGTCGCGGGCAGTTCCAGGACCAGGAGCGCGTCGGCGTGCTCTCTCCTTATGGCCTGGAAGACTGCCTCCAGATCCGGGCTAGCCCCAGCAATCGTGAGACTCTGCGGCTGCAGACCCAATGCACGTGCCTGCTCTGCATGCCCCATCGTGTCCCGCAACGCTTGATCCCCGAGGAGCGCCACGCGCGCCAGCCCAGGCACCACCTCCTGCAGGAGTGCGAGCTTCTTCCTGGCCTCCTGCGGGTCAAAGGTGGTGAGCCCCGTCAGGTTGCCACCGGGCCGCTCCAGATGCGCGACTAAGCCAACGGGGTCGATCACCACCGCCATCACGATGGGAATGGTCGTCGTCGCACTCTTGGCCGCCCGCGCCACCACTGCACCGACTCCGACGAGGATGTCCACCCTGAGACCCACCAGTTCGGCAGCCAAGGCGGGGAGTTGGTCGAGCCGCCCTTCCGCCCAGCGCGTTTCGATGACGACCTCCCGGCCCTCGACATAGCCGAGTTCGTCAAGGCCCCGCCGGAATGCCTGCAACGGGGCATAGGACGTGGCGGGCGTGGGGGCAGGGCCAGTGCCGAGAAACCCCACACGCGTCATTTTGCCCGGCTGCTGCGCCCCGGAGAGGGCAACGCCAAGGACGCTTCCAAGAGCGAGTATCACGGCGCACGTGGCTCGCTTGAAGTTCACGGAAATCCCTCCTTTCTATCCCACCTGCAACAAACCCTAGGCAGGGCTGCCGAACGTCAGGATGAGCGACGTGTTTTCCGTGTTCGCTCCATCCTTTTGTTAGGCGCTGCTACGCGCAACTTTTTCCGCAATGCCTCGAGTGAAATCGTTCTGCCTTCCCGAACTTGTTTTCTTGCGCTTTCGATAATTCTCAAAAACTGCCGATTGGTACTCAACGCCAGCGATTCTCGATCAACCTTTCTGAGAGACACCAGAGCAGCCACTGGCCGTTTCTTCTTAGTGAAAACGAGCGTCTCTTCGGCTGCGGTTTCAGCAACATCTAAGAACGATTGTAGTTCTTTCGGTAGCTTCATTGCTTTCATATGTCTATCTCCTCACCCGCCACGAGAAGCCGATTTCCTCTTTTGATCCCAATGGCGAGGATGTTTACGAGATCTGGCTCTAGCGCGTCCACTTCATAGAATACTCGTAACGAGCCCACTCGCAACTCCCAGGGAGCGAACGGATTGGGACGTAGCTGCTTTCGATTTCGTGTTCCTCGCAAAGGCTCATGCCGCAACTGCACTCTTACGGCATTGAGTATGATCGTTTGCTGCCGCGAAGTGAGCTGTGAAACATGCTCCTCCGCCGACGCCGTAAACTGAATCCGGTACGCCACACGCGGAGTGTAACACTGCTCGATTATTCGGACACGCCGTCAGTGATTTCGCCTAACGTCTGCGTCAGCCGTGCCCGCTGGCGGGCGTCGGCTGCACGCAATGGTTGGGCGAGCCATCAGTCAGAATATACCTTCCCGCCGGTTTGCCCTTTCGGTGTCGTTCCATGCGCGGCCCGATCGATCCGCGGCCAGACCTCGTTCGCCATGAGGTCCATGGAGCGCCGGGCGAGCGCTGGATCGGCCCAGTCATGGCCCGTATACAGCAAAGTGCCGAACGCGCCGACCTCGTTGCGGAATGCGAGAATCTGGTCCGCGACGCTCGCCGGGGTTCCCGCGATCACGAGGCGCTCGATGCACCGCCCGGTAGAGAGCTCGGAATCCGGCTGCTCGGGATAGTCGCGCATCAGGTGCAGGGCGCCGGCCCTCGCGAGCTTGGTCCTCATGACATGGAAGTAGAAGCCGTGCGCGCCGTCCTCGCGATGCGCATAGCGACGTGCCATGGTCTCGTCATCGGCCACGAAGACGCTGCGCGCCACGCGCCACCCGGAGGGATCGGCGGAGAGACCAGCCGATCGCCGGCCTTCCACGTAGCTCCGGAGCTGGGCCCGGACGACGTACGCACCCACGTAGGTCGCCGAGATGCCGGTCCAGCCGCGGGCTCCCGCAACGTGCGGTCCCCGGGAGTTAGGCCGGATCGAGGTGATTGCGATGGGCGGATGCGGCCTTTGCAGCGGGAGGACCGCGACCCCCAGCCCTATCTTCAGATCGAGCGAGCGCTCCGTCGTGGTGCGGTAGAACTCGCCTTCGATCCGGTACGGCGGCTCTTCGCTCCAGATCCGGCACATGTGCTCGAGCGCCTCCTGGGTCTTGCGGTTGCGGTCCGAGCCCAGGTCTCCGACGGCCTCTGCGTCGCCGGGAACGCCGGGCCCCACTCCCAGCACGAGCCGGCCGTGCACCAGGTGGTCGACCATCGCGACCTGCGCCGCCGCCATCGCCGGGTGGTAGTTGGCAAGCGGAAGCACGCCGGTGCCGAAGGTGATCGAAGGGCAGGCATCGGCCAGGTTCGCGATGAAAGCGAGGCTCGAGGTGATCGTCTCGGCCGAGTCGACGAGATGCTCGCCGATGAAGGCTTCGCGATAGCCGAGTCGATCGGCGAGCACGACCGCTTCGCGATCCTCGCGGAGAACGTCCGCATAGGGGCGGGACGGCGGGTGGACGGGCTGGATGAAGAATCCGAGCTTCAGAGGGTTCTGCATGGTGGGTCTCCTCGTTGGTCGGCATCGTCGGAGGGGGCCCACAAACAAAAGCCCCAGCCGGCTCGCCGACAGGGGCTTGGTGTACGAGCTGTTCCAAGCGCTAGTCGGCGCGGTCCTCCTGGACTACGACCACTACGACGACGCTTCGCTCCTGAACAGCTTCGCTTCTCATACAACACAGCTACCACACGAGTTTCCAACAGACAAGGAAACCACGAGAGCGGTTGCACCTACCCGGGCACCTGTTTCAGTTTTCATTGGCGATCATGCGTTCCGTGCTGCCCAACGCTGGCGATGACTGGCACGCGACCTACGCCATCGTTTCAAATTCCGTACCACAGACCGGGGTCGCGTGTCCGGTCCATCGCTTTGTTATACTGCTACCGATTCTTTTTTCATTGAGCTACCAAGGACACCACAAAAAAGTCTCATAGAATCTTCGGGGATCGAACATGAAACGTAAAACGGATCCCAGGGAAAATCGTACCAGCTGAGTACACAGTCCTCCCCACAAAAAACAAGAAATTCGTTGCAGATCTCCGGGCCAGCTAGACTGCTACTAATTGTGCTCAGACTCGAGAAAGTTTTTGGGTCGAGCGGCACTCTGTACCGCCTCGAATCAGAAGACCGAAGAAATAGTAAACGACGTCCTGGCTTGTGTTCGATCAAGAACGGTTGCAGCAGCATCAAAACAGAATCAGCGAGCGATGTCCCTTCGAGTAGCGCGAAGCAACCCGAAGGGAATCTTATCGATGGAAGCTCTGCGAAGAACTTTGAATAGTCCTCTGGGGGATCGATCACCCAATAAGGCGATTTCGCCCAAGGAAGTTCGTCAGCCATCGTTAAAGCCAACCCAGAGATTCAAATAGCAGTATAACGAGATGCGGCTAAGCCGTGGCGAAGAAAGCGAGCCTTGAGGCGAGCGTCTTTGACATCAGACTTATGCCGCGGGTTAGAGGGTACTGTAGCACAAGCGGTCTTAAGCAGCATCGTCTGGCGGTGTCGCACGAGTACGCCATCCGATCGCTTCTGTGAACGTTGGACGTTGTGGAACGGACATTGCCATGGCAGCAGCAGCTGGCGGAGGACGGTCCCAACCGCTCGCGTTAAGGTAGTATTCAGCCTTAACCTGAAGGCGTTGGGCTTTTTCGGAGGACCCTTTTCTCCTGTATTGTTCTGCAAGACGCCAGTACCGGTCGCCCAAGTAGAAGAGAACGTCGGGATTGGGCTTGCCTGAACCGCTCGCAGTTGCCATTCGCAAGAGGATGAGAACCCATGTCAGGTCAGCCCGTAACTGCCATATCGATTCTTGGTTCATGGTATACCTCTAACGTTTCGGCTGACCGGCGGTCTGCATAGCTTAGTTTCGGATTCGCGCTAGTTCGCGTCCGGTCAAGCCGATTGTTAGCAGGTCATCCGCTTTCACCAATCCACACCTCGGCGATCCAAGTGGCGAGATCGGGCCAAATTTCATTTGTTGCACCATCATGCGACCAATAGACGACGCGTCCCGATTGCTCCATGCAGAAGTAATCTCCATTATCTTCGCAAATCGGAAGGAGGTTCCGTGGAAGTTCCATCTTGGTCCAAGCATCGCGCGCAACAGATTCGAGATGCGTGTGAGCGGTGGGACGCGTGATGGTCACGGGTTCTTTCGTGCCGTACACAGTATCACTGGCGTGGAGGAGATAACTAACCAAATCGGGGTGAAAGCGCACTCCGAGCCGTTGTTCACATTCTTGAACTTCGTTTCGGGTCGGAAGTCGCAGAGGGAGCGGAACTTTCTGGTTTCGCTTCCGTAGTTCAGCAATCGCCTGATCCAGAGTCATTGTATCCTGCTAACGTTTTGGGTGAACGGCGCGCGCGTTGTTTTTGTCGCGTCCGTCTCAACCCAATGGTTAGCGAGGCGCGATCACCAAAGCTGGCAGACACCGCATTACGGAACCGCCGAGATCAATCTGGTGCGGCTCTGACGCCCACTAGGTTAAGCTGCTTGATCGTCTTTTGCACCATACCGGCCTTTTTCGCTTCCGTAATAATCTCGGCAACTCTCTTTTGCGCGGCGGACGATTTTCCTTTCGGCAGGAATACACCTTGGCGCTCGCTTGTGAACGCACCGGGAAGCATCTTTGCCCCCGGTACGCGATCAAGTAGTCGTGGAACATTACTGGCACCGGTGGCCCAAACATCCACTTTGCCGGTCCGAAGCTCGTCTGCGCCTCCAGCACCGCTACTAATAGGAATGAGCTGTGCCGATTTCAGATTCTTGCTGAGGAATTGGTCCGAAACCGAGTTTGGACCAGCGCCTATCTTTACACCTGGCCGGTCAACCTTCGAGGCGTCAGAGAAGTCCCGTCCGGGTCCAGCAACGTATACATAATCATTCAACAGTAGCTCGGCTATAAATTCGGCTTTGTCTGATACGAGTGGACTTGGTGAACCAAAGCCGATATCCCATGCCCCTTTGCCGAAGCTGCTCGTGAATGCATTAGCATTAGGATAGGATACCAACTCGAAGGGAACTTCGAGCTTCTCCGAAATAAGCTTACCTAGTTCGACAGCCAAGCCTCCACTGATCTTGTCATCTTTCGTTCGCGTCACCAAGGCTCCACTCGATACACTCACCCCCACGCGCAACTTTCCGGTAGGGGCAATTTCGGAGCTGATTCCCGACTGCCCGTTCACCCCAGTCACCGACGCAGCCAATACGAAGATTACCAACCATAAAATGTATCGCATAAATCCCTCCTCTCGTAAATTGTCTTTACCATCACGCTAACGCTATGGGTGAGAGGCGCGGTCCGCCGCGTCGTTCTCAACCCGATGGTTAGGCGTCTCTTTTAACCTTCGCACCGATTCGTTCGATATAATAGTTTAGGCGTCCACTCGGCGCTAAGTTCACAACCAATCTCATTCGTTCTCTTTCAACAGCCATTCCATTAATTGTGCATAGTCACTTACCCGCAGGTCGGGCTTCGCGTCCATCTTTTTGTCGCCGTATTGACATGCGAACATGCCCGCTCCCTTTGCAGCCATCACATCAACATCTCTATCGCCAATCCCCAAGGTCTTCTCCCGCTCTAGATGGTATCTTTCAAGCGCCACTTGGAATGCGGCTGAATCAGGCTTTTGCGGGTAGCCATCTCCCTTGGTCAACCAGCCCCGGAACAGATGAGCCATATTGTGTGCTCGCAATACTCCAACAGTACCCTCAACTGCCCGGTGAGTGACGATTACGTTACTCCCGCCAATACCGCAGATGTACTCACAGACCTGCCGTACACCGACAAACGGACGCTGAGCGAGGTAGTCGGCTTGCTGGTAGTGTTTTCTAAAAGCCTCATCAATCACCTTAGCAGGTAGATCATAGGTCGACGAGAGTTTTTGGCAGCAGTGATCCAGCGAGACTTTAGCCAAGACCGTGATCTGTAGCAGATCGCCGCTCCTGCCATGGTCATGTAGGGCGGAGAGAAACGCCCTAGCGATCTCCGGGTAGCTGTCAAAAAGTGTACCGTCAAGATCCCAGATGATGTTTTTGTACATCGTAGCGTTCTCCCGGTATGGTAGAAGGGCCTAACGTATCGGGCTGAGAGGGCGAGGCCAGCGAGCGGAGCGAGCGGGTCGAAGATCCTTCTCAAGCCGTTTGTTAGGCGGACGTTGCAAATTCGCAGCTCCTGAACGTAGGTTAAAATCACGCAGGTGCAAGCGCCTTGATCGCATTGGCCCGCGCTGAATAAGTGATGCGGCCATCGGGGCCAGCTGGCAATCTTGCGCGTACCCAGTCAATCACTTTCTCACGATCCGTCTCCGACAGCGCTGCAATTCTCTTGCCCATGGGAGTATAACTAGGCGTTTGCGACACCCAGAACTCGTTGAAATCCGCAAAGGACATCGTAACATCGATCGTCCTGCTGCCGATCTCTGTTAATTTCGCTCGAGCAAACAACGAAGTTAATGCATCAAGCCCCGAATGCTCGGTGCCCGGATGAGGCGGATTTTTAGCGCCGACCTGATGCAATCCGTGCCGAATCAGCTCAACCGGCCCACGCTGCGCCGCGAAATCCCAAACATAGCCGGCGATTACACCATGGGGCCGACAAACGCGGCACATTTCAGCAAGCGCCTGAGACCGATCCGATATAAAGTTAATTACAAGAGCAGAAACAACGATGTCGAACGTGTTATCCGAGAACGGCAACTTCTGCGAGTCCTCAACCCGAAAATCCACTCGTTGCGCGATTGCTTTCTTGCGCGCAATTTCGATTTGTGGCTCCGACGGATCGATCGCGACTACTGTCGCGGGAGAGCACGTACTGACTATAAGATCGGTAAAGACTCCAGTGCCACAACCGATATCGAGCCAGCGCGCATCAGCCGGCGGTGTGAGCCAATCGAGAAAGATCGTACCGATGGCACGGGTCCAGCGGCCCATGAACTGCTCATATGCGGTGCCATCGCTAAAACGCTGCGTGTCTTCGGCCATTTCGCTCCTCCATCGCCGCGATTAAACAGGCGACTATCAGCATTGTGTCTCCACGACAGGTCGACTGCAGAGTTTAACGCGAATCGTCGCTGCCGCCTAACGTATAGCGTTTTATCCCTAAAGCTTGGAGGCAATCAAGTTCCAGAGAAATCGCCGGAGTGGCGACAGGGGGATAAAACGTGTTGGACTAAACCGCGGAGCCGCAGTGCAGTTGCGGCTATGCAGATTGTAAAATGGCGGTCGAGCGCGGAGTGTGGCACTTGGTTAGCGATAGTTCGGCACATGGGAGAAGGTTGAGATCGACGCTGGTAGATTTTCTGGGATGGCGACGGTGCAGTGGGGCTTGGCGGCGACTTCTTGGTATCAGCAGACACAGCTGTGCGAAGACAGCCAGTAAAGAGTTAAAAGGGTCTCCAAGCATTTGAGTTTTTCTCATGAGGAATCCCATCGAGACGAGCTTGATATCGGGGGCAGCTCAGCGACGACGATCATGGTTCCGTTGTGGCAGCTCGGGCAGCGATTCAGATCGAAGCCGGTGATTCTCAGCAGCAAGTCTTTGGCTGATTCACTGGGGCTTTGGAGCGAAGTGAGATTTGCCCCAAGCAGTTTTCGGCACGGAGTCAGAGCCTGTTTCTTAGAGCGGTTGGCTAAGAAGCCGAAGTGACGGACGCGCATGAAGCCCTCAGGCAGGACGTGAAGCAAGAAGCGGCGGATGAATTCGTGGGCCTCAAGAGGCAAGGCCTTTTTTCGATCTCCATCTTTTCGATCTCTGTAACTCAAGGTGACTAGGCCGTTTTGCACGTTGAGGATGCGGTCGTTGGACAGCGCGACGCGGTGGGTGTAGCGGCCGAGGTAATCGAGGACGGTGTGAGGGGAGCCGAAAGGCTTTTTCGCATAGACGACCCAGCTCTTTTGGCGTGAAGCTTTGATCTCGTTGTTGGCCGCTGGGATTTTTCCTTTTTCACAGGTCCGTTGTAACAGGTCGAGAAACTTTCCACGAAACACTCGGCTCAGGGCTTTGACGGGGAACAGAAAGTTTTTGCGCGCACAGATCCAGCGGCGATGATCGAAGGACAAGGCGCCGGCGGGGACAAGACAGTGCAGATGAAAATGGTCTTTGAGAGTTTGATCCCAGGTGTGCAAGACAGCGATGATGCCCACCGTTCCTCCAAATCGCCTTTGGCCAAACTCCAAGAGCGTTTCGCTGACGGCTTTAAACAGAAGAGCGAACAGAATCTTTTTGTTGCCGAGGATCAAGCCGTTGAGAACGTGAGGCAAGGTAAAGACCAAATGGAAGTATCCTACCGGCAAAAGCTCAGAGTTCTGCTTCTCCAGCCACTTGGCTTTGGCCAAGGATTGGCACTTGGGGCAGTGGCGGTTACGGCAGGAGTTATAGCTCGGGTGCTCAAAGCCACAAGTATCGCACTGCTTGAGATGACCTCCCAGCTCTTGGGTGCGGCACACTGTGACGGCCCGCATCACCTTACGCTGAGAAGCGGGTAAGAAATGCGTGCGACGGTAGCTCTCCCCGTGACTACGAAAAATATCGGCCAGCTCGGGACGCGCTTCTCCTGCTGCCCGCCGATGATCGCGAGGCAGCATGGCAAAGACGCCTTCACTCAGGGAATCTCAAAAGGTCCAGAGGACTCCCCGTGGAGGTGAGCTTGTGCTGGCGAATTTGCAAATAACGCTGGGTGCTCTGAAGGGAGTTATGACCCAAAAGAGTCTTAATGGTCACAAGATCCACTCCAGCTTCTAACAAGTGTGTGGCAAAGCAGTGCCGCAAGGCGTCATCATACTACTCACAAACTCTCTCTCCAGAAGATCCATTACCGACATCATCCCTTTTATGGAACCGAAGTCGAAGTAGTGCGCGGCCTGCGCCGGTTCGACGAGGAGAGTTTTGTAGTCAAGCTCCCCGAAGGACTCCAGATCGCTGTTCCCGCATGGATGCTCGATCCGGTTTATTGCAGTCAACTTCCACAACGAGATCACCCCTTGATTGCGCTTGAGGCACTGCTGGCGCTGGCTGAGGTGATCGAGATTTCCCGCTTGCCTTCTTCAGTGACCAATTCAGAATCTGGGCCATCACCTCAAGAAGGAGGAATCGATGCGCCCAGAACCAAAGAGAGATTATCGTCAACAGAGGCTGGCCTTTGGGAAGAAGGAGCTGTGGGACAAACTTCCCGAACCCCATCGAGTGCGCTGCCGCGAACTGATCGTTGAGTTACTGCGAGCGGTGGTCTTAGTCCACCGTGAACCTCGGAGGGAACATGAGCGAGAAGATTAGAGACGAGCATCTCAAGCGAGCGGCCTACGTTTACATTCGGCAATCGAGTTCTCAGCAGGTCCGTTTTCATCTTGAAGGCCAAAGGCGCCAATACGGGTTGGCCGAACGAGCCCGGCAATTGGGTTTCCATGAAGTGGTGGTCATCGACGAGGACTTGGGTCGTTCGGGCAGCGGAGTGCAAGAACGTCCCGGTTTTGGCCGATTATTGGCGGCGGTGTGTCAGGGATTGGCTGGTGCGGTGGTTGCCCTGGAGGCCTCACGATTGGCGCGCAACAACAGGGATTGGCATCACTTGGTGGATCTCTGTGCGTTGACCGCCACGGTGTTGATTGACGACGACGGCATCTACGATCCGAAGCTGCTCAATGACCGGTTGCTGTTGGGACTCAAAGGCACGATGAGCGAGTATGAGTTGGGCTTGCTGCGCCAGCGGGCGCGCCAGGCGTATTTGCAGAAGGTCAATCGCGGCTGTGCGCTGTGGCAGGTGGCGGTGGGTTTTGTGCGCACGGAAGACGGGCAGATCGAGAAGAATCCGGATCGGCAAGTCGAGCAAGCGATCGAGGCGGTGTTTGAGAAGTTTCGCCAGTTGGGCAGCGCGCGACAGACGATGATCTTGCTACGGTGGAGCCTTCGCCTTCGGTCGGACGGGCACGAAAATGAGCGTGGTGGAGGGCCGGGCGCATAAGAGCCCAAGCCGGCGTTACAAATCCATAGAGCAATGGGACGTGTTGATTGTCGATCATCACAGCGGATACATTGGTTGGCAGGAGTATTTGAGGAACCGCCAGCTTATGGCGCAGAACTTAGCCCAGCGCGAGGGAGAGGGAAGAGGAGCGGTGAAGAAAGGAGCGGCGTTGTTGTCGGGACTGTTGCGCTGCGGGCGCTGTGGGCGAAAGATGCACGTGCTTTATAGTGGCCGTCGCGGTGAAGTGGCCCGTTATGGTTGTAGTGGGGGAAGAGAGCTTCGGGGATCGAGTTCGTGTTTATCGGTGGGGAGTTTACGGACCGATGGGGCGGTGGTGGAGCAAGTGCTCGAAGCGATTGAGCCGGTTGGGATCGAAGCGGCGCTCAAGGCCAGTGAGCAGGCCGCGTTGGAGGATCAAGAGAAACGACGTTATGTGGAACTGGCGTTGGAGCGGGCACGCTATGAGGCCAAGCGAGCGCAGCGACAGTTTGACGCGGTGGAACCAGAGAACCGCTTAGTGGCCACTGAGCTGGAAGGTCGGTGGAACGGGGCTTTGGCCCAGGTGGCCGAACTGGAAGGCCGGTTGCAAGAGCTAAGAGGAGAAGCCCTACCGCTCACCAATGAACAAAAACGAAGGTTGTTGGAGATGGGAAAGGATTTGAGGAGATTATGGGATGAACCGCAAGCGCCGGTGAAATTAAAGAAGAGGATTCTGCGCACGGTGATCGAGGAGATTGTGGTTAATAGCGTAGAGCAACCGGCCGAGCATCGCTTGCAGATCCACTGGGCTGGAGGAGTGCATACGGAATTGCGAGTGGCGCGCAACAAGACGGGGATGCATCGACGGATGGCTAGCGGCGAGGTTGTAGAGTTAGTACGCGAGTTGGCCAAAGTATGCGACGATAAAACTATTGCTGGGGTTCTGAACCGTCTGGGGTTTACCACCGGCCAGGGTAACAGTTGGCGTGTTTTACGGGTGGTGAGTTTTCGGCACACGCACCGAATTGATGGGTTTAGCGGACATGAAGGATGGGTGACGTTGGAGGAGGCGGCGCGAAGGTCAGAAGTAAGCCACACGTTTGTCAAAGGACTGATTCGTCGCGGCGTCTTGCCAGCTCGGCAGGTGGTTCAATACGCGCCGTGGGTCATCGAAGAGAAAGCCCTGGAATCAGCGGCTGTAAAAACGGCGATTCAAAGAGTGCATAAGGGAAAGAAATTTCCGCCAACTATCGCTGGACAATCAGAGTTGCCGATAAAATAAGGGATATTGAACAGGTGGTTATTATGTCGAAACATTGCGAAACGTGTGAGGGCTTGCAGGCTTGAATATCCCAGCTTTTCGGACGGCTTCTTTGACTGCCTTCTGTAATACGGACTCGTGAAGATGGTGCCTGCGTCTCTCTCCCGTTACCTTATCGATGTAATGACTGGTGGCAGGAAAAACCCACTGCCATCCCCACTCTTTCCCTACGTTCGGGTATTTACGCTCGAGGGCATTGGGCAAAGCGACTCGGCCCAAGCCACGCTCAAGATCGCGCTGGTGGTGTCGCCTTATCAGCTCAAGGTGTTTGGCGAGAGGTTCTTTCACCGCTGCGGGAAGCATGGTGTGTCGGTCCTTGTCACCTTTGCCGGCTCGAACGAGGATCTGGTTAGCGCCGAAATCAATGTCCTTGACTCTCAACCGCAAGCATTCCATGAGTCGGAGGCCTGCCCCATAGAGCAACATGACCATGAGCCAATCCGAGCTGTCGAGGCAGCCGAGAATAGACCTGACTTCCTGACGGGTCAACACAACCGGCAATCTAATCGGCCTTTTCGCCCGGACGACACCGTTTATGTAACCGATCTCCTTTCCTAAGACCTCGTGATAAAGAAACAGGAGCGCATTCAATGCCTGGTTCTGCGTGGAGGCGCTGACATGCTTTTCTTGGGCGAGAGCCGAAAGGAACTGAGCGATTTCCGCCTCTCCCATTTCCGCCGGGTGGCGCTTGTTGTGGAAGAAGATGAATCTCTTGATCCAGCCGACGTAGGCTTTTTCGGTCATGTAACTATAATGCCGTGTTCGGATCGCTTGGCGGACCTGATCGAGCAGCTTGGGCTTTTGCGGTGATGATGTTGGCTTGGCCGTTGGCGCTGCCGGGCTTGCGGCGGGTCGGTCTCGATTCAATCGGTAGATGTTGGCGGTTTCCATGTTGCCTCCTCCCGTGGCGGACGCCGTTCAAAATTTAATGGTCAAAGTTCAACGTAGTATATGACTGTTACTACCATTCTCGGAACTCAAAATGTTCAACCGGTTTCGAAACGACTTGGAACCTTAAAATTTTCCCATTAGCCCCCTTGCTACGTCCCCACAACACGGAAAATTTCATATACTGTAAGTATTTTCAGTAGTCAACAGGCCCCGTGGATCGGCGAGTCAGCAAGCAGCAAATACTGCGGGTTGTCAACGCGCCACCGCTACAGCGGTTCGCACTCCGGTTCTGTCTCGCTGAGGAAACCTCGCTCTGAAAGATTGAAGGCTGGCTAGCTCTGCATCTTTCGACCCCTCCCTGACATCTAAACAGCAAGATTTTCCCAACCATGACAGCAAACAAAATTAACGGAGGATTACCCATGAGTAAGCGTAATCTCATTATCGCTACAGGCGTCATCGCCTTGGCGATCGCCTGGTACGCGTTCCGGCCCGAGTTGCTCTTCATCAACAAAACGGTCAACGAAGAGCTGCCAACCGCTCAGCCAACCTCGATGGCAATGTCAAAAGGGACCGAGCCCATGGTTCTGGGGAAGGGCGATTTTCGTGGCCTCGCCCACGAGACCAAAGGCGCAGCGACGGTTCATCAGATCGCCGAAGGCAAACGCATACTCCGTCTAACCGACTTCGAAACTTCTAATGGCCCCGACGTCCATGTCTACCTGGTCGCCGCCGAAGTGGCCAAAGACAATGCCACAGTGAAGCAGGCGGGATTCATCGACCTCGGCTCACTGAAGGGCAACAAGGGCGATCAGAACTACGAAGTGCCCGCAGATACGGACCTCAACAAATTTAAATCAGTCAGCATCTGGTGCTCCCAAGGTGACTTTCGCGGGCTCGCCCACGAAACGAAAGGTCTGGCGGCCGTCTACCAACTTCCCGATGGCAAGCGTCTTCTCCGTCTCAGCAACTTCGAGACCTCAAACGGTCCCGACGTGCACGTCTACCTGGTCGCTGCCGAAGTGGCCAAAGACAACGCGACGGTAAAGCAAGCGGGTTTTATCGATCTCGGTTCTCTGAAAGGTAACAAAGGCGATCAGAACTACGAAGTGCCGGCGGATACGGACCTAAACAAATTTAAATCAGTCAGCATCTGGTGCGCTCGCTTCGGTGTGAACTTTGGCGCAGCTACGCTTGGCTCGCAGAAGAGCTAAAGACGCCGCCACTCACTTTAACTCTCCCTCGGGAGTGGAAACAGGTGAGGTCAAAGAAGGGAAGACTGAGGGGACTGAGATGCATGACCGTAAAAAACAGATTGTAATTCTCGGCGGCGGTTTCGGTGGCCTCTACACGGCCCTCGAATTAGAAAAAAGTCTCGGCACGAATTCAGATGTGGAGATCACGCTGGTGAACCGCGATAACTTTTTTCTCTTCACTCCGATGTTGCATGAAGTCGCCGCCAGCGATCTCGATCCGACAGACATCGTGAACCCGATCCGCAAGCTCTTAAGACAAACTCAGTTCTTCGTCGGCAATGTCGAAGCCATCGACCTTAACACAAAGAAGGTCGCCGTCTGTCACGGCGAGGGGCAGCACGCCCATGAGTTGTCCTACGATCATCTGGTGATCGCGCTCGGCTCGGTCGCCAATTTCTTGAACCTTCCCGGAGTTGAAGAGCGCGCTCTGACGATGAAATCGCTCAATGATGCGGTTGCACTGCGGAGCCGGCTCATCGAGCACCTGGACGAAGCCGATTTCGAATGCTGTCCGGCGCTCCGCGAATCGCTTCTCACCATCGTCGTCGCGGGAGCAGGTTTTGCCGGAGTGGAAACGGTCGCGGGGGTGAATGATTTCTTGCGCGAGGCCGTGCAGTTTTACCCGAACCTCACGGAAGAGATGATCCGTGTCGTTTTGGTGGAATACGGCCCTGACATTTTATCGGAGCTCGACGGCAGCTTAGGCAGTTATGCTCAGCAAAAACTCGCCCAGCGCGGAGTTGAAATACGGCTCAAGACGGCGGTGACTTCCATGTCGGATATGGGCATCATGCTGAGCGACGGGACGCTCATTAAAACTAACACGCTCATCTGGACGGCCGGCACCGCGCCGAACCCGTTGCTGGCGGCGCTGCCATGTCCAAAGGAAAAAGAAAGGTTGATCGTCGACGGAACCCTAGAAATTCCCGGCTGGCCTGGCCTGTGGGCGCTCGGAGATTGCGCGGCGATTCGCGATCCGAAATCCGGCAAGCTTTATCCACCGACGGCTCAACATGCGCTGCGTCAGGGAAGGGTACTGGCACGCAACATCATTGCGACTCTTCGAGGGACGGCAAAACAACCCTTCATTTTTTCCACCATCGGCCAGCTCGCCGCCATCGGCAGGCGAACCGGAGTGGCGAACATCATGGGCGTCAAGTTCTCAGGATTCATTGCCTGGTGGATGTGGCGCACTATTTACCTGAGCAAGCTGCCGCGCCTGGAGAAGAAACTGCGAGTGGCATTGGGCTGGTCCCTCGATTTGTTCTTCTCCAAGGATCTCGTTCAGTTCAAAACTAACGAGCCTGCAACGGGCCCCCGCGTAAGCGAGGCAAAGCAACCATCCGCTGCCTAAAAGGAGTAAGAACATGTCCATACAAAACCATTTCGATGTGATTATTATCGGGACCGGAGCAGGCGGCGGCACACTGGCTCATAAGCTGGCTCCCACTGGCAAGCGCATCTTGCTGCTGGAACGTGGAGGCTATGTTCCGCGGGAGAAAGACAACTGGAATCCGCGCGCCGTGAACCTCGAAGGAAAGTACCAGACCAAAGAGATGTGGCACGACAAGGACGGCAAAGAGCTCCATCCACACACCAACTACTACGTCGGCGGCAATACGAAATTTTACGGCGCCGCGCTGTTCCGCCTCAGGAAAGAAGATTTTGGTGAGATTCGCCATCACGGCGGCCTCTCTCCCGCCTGGCCGATTCACTACGAAGACATAGAACCTTATTACACTGAGGCGGAGCGGCTCTATCACGTCCACGGCAACCGCGGCGAAGATCCCGCTGAACCGCCCGCAAGCGCGCCTTACCCTCACCCGGCCGTCAGTCATGAACCACGCATTCAACAACTATCTGACGACTTCGCGCGGCTAGGGCTGCGCCCATTCCACACCCCGCTGGGCGTCATGCTCAACGAAAAAGACCTGCACGCCAGCCGCTGCATCCGCTGCGAGACTTGCGATGGCTTCCCATGCCTCGTCGGCGCCAAGTCCGATGCACAGGTGTGTGCCGTCGATCCGGCGCTTGAACATGCGAACGTAACACTCAAGACCAACTCTTACGTCGAACGGCTTGAAACCAATGCATCCGGCCGCGAGATCAGCAAAGTGATTATCAAGAACAATGGCAGTCGCGAGGAAGTTTCGGCCGACATCGTCGTCTCGTCTTGCGGCGCCATCAATTCTGCGGCCTTGCTGCTCCGCTCCGCCAATGACAAACATCCCAACGGTTTGGCCAACAACTCCGACGTTGTCGGTCGCCATTACATGGGCCACGTCAACTCCGTATTGATGGCTCTGTCGAAGTGTCCAAATCCGACCATCTTTCAGAAATCACTCTCCGTGAATGACTTCTATTTCGGCACCGCAGGATGGAATTACCCTATGGGCCATATCTCCTTTGTCGGCAAACTCGACGGCGAGACCCTTAAGGGCGGCGCGCCTGCGCTAACACCCGGCTGGACGCTGGATCTGATGGCAAAACATTCCCTGGACTTCTGGCTTACATCCGAGGATCTGCCGAACCCCAACAACCGCGTCACGCTCGACTCCAATGGCGGCATCGTCCTCAGTTACCAACCCAACAATGAGGAAGGCCACAAGCGGCTCACCGCAAAGCTGAAAGAACTGATGCAGCAGCAGACCAAGTGCAAGGTTCACGGCCACGAGTGCCATGAGGGACTGTTCGCTCGGAACCTGTACGTCGGTCAGAGAATTCCCCTGGCAGGTGTGGCGCATCAAGTGGGCACGGTTCGCTTCGGCAACGATCCGAGAAGCAGCGCGCTAGACGCTAACTGCAAAGCGCACGACGTGGACAATCTCTACGTCGTCGATGGCAGCATTTTCTGTTCTAGCGGCGCGGTGAATCCGGCTCTCACCATCATGGCCAACGCGCTGCGGGTGGGCGACCATCTTATTCAAAGGATGAAGTAGGAAGGCGGGAGGATGAAGCCAACAGGCAACAGGCAGGAGGCGACAGGCATTAGAAAATTTGTGAGCGTGTTCGTGTTCGTGAGCGTGCTCGCGGGCACGTGGAACACGGTGCTTGCGCAGATCGTCAAGTCCGTCGATGCGGTGGGAATGACCGTCTCGGACATGGACCGCTCGGTGGAATTTTTCTCCAAAGTGCTGTCGTTTGAAAAAGTGTCAGACATCGAAGTCGCGGGCAGCGAGTACGAGCGGCTTCAGGGAGTCTTCGGGGCGAGGATGAAAATCGTCCGCATGAAGCTAGGCGATGAAATCATCGAACTGATCGAATATCTCGCGCCCAAAGGCAGGCCGATTCCTGTAGACTCGCGCAGCAACGATCAATGGTTCCAACACATCGCCATCGTCGTGAGCGACATGGATAAGGCCTACCAGCAGCTGCGCGCTCATAAAGTACAGCACACCTCGACGGGCCCGCAGCGGATTCCCGATTGGAACAAGGCGGCGGCTGGGATCAAGGCTTTCTACTTCAAGGATCCGGACGGCCACAATCTGGAGCTGATCTATTTTCCATCGGGCAAAGGCAATCCAAAGTGGCAACACACGAACGGGCGTCTTTTTTTGGGTATCGATCACACGGCGATCGCGGTATCGGACACGGAACGCAGCTTACAATTCTACCGAGATATTCTGGGAATGAAGCTTGCCGGCGAGAGTGAAAACTACGGCACTGAACAGGAACATCTCAACAATGTGTTTGGATCGAGGGTGCGGATAAGCGGGCTCAGGGCGCAATCTGGTCCCGGAGTCGAGTTCCTCGACTACTTGACGCCAAGGGACGGCCGGCCGACGCCGGTGGATTCCCGCGCCAACGATCTATGGCATTGGCAAACTGCCATGAGGGTTGGCCGCGCCGACGCGGCGGCGGAAAAACTAAAGGCTGGACGCGTCCGCTTCGTTTCGCCCGCCGTCACGACAATTCCTGACCGAGCGCTGGGAATCAACAGAGGATTTCTAGTGCGCGATCCCGATGGTCACGGCGTGCAGTTGATCGAGAAATAACTCAGGCCAGGCAATGGAAGGCTTATGATGAATGATTTGCCCAAGATGAAAGATGACGAATGGCTCGAAGCGGACGGGCTCGGAGGCTTCGCCTCCGGCACTGTTTCCGGCATTAGAACAAGGCGCTACCACGCCATTCTCCTTACCGCGACGAAGCCTCCCTCGGGGCGGGTCGTTCTCGTCAATGGATTCGACGCGTGGGTCGAAACGGAAGGCGGTACTTTTGCCCTCTCGTCCCAGCTATACAACCCGGATGTCACACATCCGGACGGCGCCCGAAGAATAGAAGAGTTCAAAGCCGATCCCTGGCCACAGTGGGTCTACGCGCTTGAAGACGGGGCAAAGATTCAGTTTGAGCTTTTCGCCTGCAACGGCGCTTCGGTCACCGTACTCGCGTGGCGTCTTCTCACTTCGAATCGGAAAACGATTCTTTCATTCAGGCCTTTTCTCTCCGGCCGGGACTATCATTCCATGCATCACGAGAATGGCGCTTTTCAGTTCGCGCCTCAGATTCAGGGGAAACGCCTCGCGTGGCATCCCTACTCCGGCCTTCCCGGCATCATCGCCCTCTCCAACGGTGAATACCTCCACCAGCCCGACTGGTACCGTAACTTTCTCTATGAGCAGGAACGCGCCCGGGGTCTCGATTTTACCGAAGACCTCGCCGCGCCCGGAGTATTCAGCTGGGATCTCGCGCGCGGCGAGGCAGTCTGCATCCTCGCGGCGGAGGGATTTGAAAACGGCTTGCTAAATTCGAACAGTTCTCCGGAAAATCTGGCGGAGGATCTGCGTCGCGCGGAGCTTCGTCGGCGACAGAAATTTTCCTTACCTCTGGACCGCTCGGCGGACGCTTACTTGGTCAAACGCGGCAACGGTAAAACGATTGTCGCGGGTTACCCCTGGTTCACCGACTGGGGGCGGGACACTTTCATTGCATTGCGCGGTTTATGTCTTGCCACGGAGCGATTCGATGACGCCCGGGATATTCTTCTTGAGTGGGCCGGCGTGGTCTCGGAAGGGATCCTTCCCAACCTTTCCTGACCAGGGCGATCAACCTGAGTACAATTCCGTCGATGCCTCGCTTTGGTACATCATCGCAGTTCATGACTTCCTAGAAGCGAGGAAAACTGGCGGCCGCAAACTTCTCGAGTGGCAGAAAAAGACACTGCAGCAAGCGGTCGAAGCCATCCTCACCGGCTACTCGCAGGGCACGCGTTTTGGAATTCACATGGACCAGGATGGCCTTCTCGCCGCTGGTATTCCGGGTGTTCAACTTACTTGGATGGATTCAAAAATCGGCGACTGGGTAGTGACGCCAAGAACAGGAAAACCAGTCGAGGTCCAGGCGCTCTGGTTAAATGCCCTTTGGATCGCCAGCCAATTCAATGAGAAATGGAAAGAACCTTTTTTGCGCGGCCAAGAAAACTTTTGCGCTCGCTTCTGGAATGAACAAGGCGGCTACTTGTACGATGTCGTCGATGTCGACCACCAACCCGGCAAAGTGGATGAATTGTTCAGGCCGAATCAGATTCTCGCAGTCGGTGGGCTCCCTATCCCGTTGATTGAGGGCGAACGCGCAAAAAGAATTGTCGAGGCCGTAACTCAGCGGCTATGGACTCCCCTCGGCCTCCGCTCGCTGGCACCCGAAGCACCCGGCTATGCGCCGCAATATGAAGGCGGTGTGCGAGAGCGCGATAGCGTTTACCACCAGGGAACCGTCTGGCCCTGGCTTATCGGTCCGTTCGTCGAGGCCTGGGTGCGTGTTAATGGCGAGAGCGATGGCGCCAAGCGCGACGCTCGAACACGTTTCCTCATGCCGATAATGGAACATCTCAACAACGCTGGGCTCGGTCATATCTCAGAGATCGCCGACGCCGATCCACCGCACACGCCGCGCGGTTGCCCATTTCAAGCGTGGTCGCTGGCAGAGGTGCTCCGCCTGGACCGCGTTGTTCTTGCACTCCCTGAAAGGAAAGAAATCCGCGCATCCTCTCGCGCGCGAGCGCCATCTAAGGATGTAAGCACCTCAAGTGCCGCGCTGATCCGGTAATGGGAATACAGCCAACAGGCTTTCTTCTCCCCCACTAATCACCGCAGGTAGGAGAAACGTTGTGACCAAAGAAGAACTCAGACTGCAGGAAGACCGCGGCCGAAAGGCGAACTGGAAGCGCTGGGGCCCCTATCTCTCTGAGAGGCAGTGGGGCACCGTGCGCGAAGACTACAGCGCCTATGGGACGGCGTGGGATTCCTTTTCTCATGATCAGGCCCGCAGCCGCGCCTACCGCTGGGGTGAGGACGGTCTTGCCGGAATTTCCGACAAGCACCAGTTCATCTGCTTCGCCTTGGCGCTCTGGAACGGCCGCGATCCGATCCTCAAAGAACGCCTGTTCGGCCTCACCGGCAGCGAGGGCAATCACGGCGAGGATGTGAAGGAATATTATTTCTATCTCGACTCGACGCCGACGCATTCCTACATGAAATACCTGTACAAATACCCGCAGCGCGAATTCCCCTATGCGCGGCTGGTGCAGGAGAATCGCCAACGGGGCAAGCGCGATCTCGAATTTGAACTCATTCATACCGGTGTTTTCGACGAAAACCGCTATTTCGATGTCTTTGTAGAATACGCGAAGGGCTCGCCGGATGACATTCTGATCCGGATCGAAGCGATCAATCGCGGACCCGAAGCCGCAGAGCTTCACCTCCTGCCAACGCTCTGGTTTCGCAACACTTGGTCCTGGAATGCGAAGCCGCAACGGCCTTGGTTGCGCCGAGGCGAGCCGGTCGAAGGCGTCGTTCCCATAGAGCTTTACCACCAATATTACGGCAAGCGATGGCTTTACTGTGAAGGGAACGCCGAGCCGCTTTTCACGGAGAACGAGACCAACAATCGCCGTCTCTTCGGCGCGGATAACGCATCATCCCACGTCAAGGATGGAATCAACGACCACGTTGTTCATGGAGCGAAAGAAGCGGTGAACGCCGAGGGATCGGGGACGAAAGTGGCCGGCCATTATCGACTCAAGATCGGGCCGGGGCAGGGTACCGTCGTAAAGCTTCGGCTCACTGACAAAGAGATGGCCTCTGCCGCGAGCCGACCGTTCAGCGCGAGCTTCGATATGATCTTTGCCGAGCGCCGAAAGGAGGCCGATGAGTTCTACGCCACCGTCACCCCGCCGAGCCTCACTTCGGATGCCAAGAACGTCATGCGTCAGGCCGTCGCAGGCATGCTTTGGTCGAAACAGTTCTATCACTATGTCGTCCAGCAATGGCTCGACGGTGACGCCAGCAATCCTCCCCCGCCGCCGGAGCGCAAAAGCGGCCGCAACCATGAGTGGACGCATATGCATAACGGAGATGTCATCTCCATGCCCGACAAGTGGGAGTACCCGTGGTACGCGGCATGGGACCTCGCGTTCCACTGCATTCCGCTCGCATTGGTCGATTCGGACTTCGCCAAGGACCAACTGTGCCTGATGCTCCGCGAATGGTACATGCACCCCAATGGCCAGATTCCTGCGTACGAGTGGGCCTTCGGCGACGTGAACCCGCCGGTCCACGCCTGGGCGGCGTGGCGGGTCTACAAGGTCGAGAAAAAGCGTCGCGGCAAAGGCGACCGCGAGTTTCTCCAACGTGTCTTTCACAAACTGCTGCTGAATTTCACTTGGTGGGTGAACCGCAAGGACGCCAGCGGAATGAATATTTTTCAGGGAGGATTCCTCGGCTTGGACAACATCGGCGTGTTCGATCGCAGTGCGCCGCTGCCCACAGGCGGCTACATCGAGCAGTCCGACGGGACGAGCTGGATGGCGATGTACACGCTGAATCTCCTGGCCATCGCGCTCGAGCTGTCCAAGGAAGACCGGGCCTACGAAGACGTGGCCAGCAAGTTCTGGGAGCACTTCATCCATATCGCCCATGCGATGAGCCATCGCGGCCAGAACGGCACGGGGCTCTGGAACGAAGAGGACGGCTTCTTCTACGACGTGCTGCGACTGCCGGACGGCGCGCATTTTCCAATGAAGATCCGTTCCATGGTCGGGTTGATTCCACTATTCGCCGTGGAAACCTTGGAGCCGGAGCTGTTAGACCGGTTGCCGGGCTTCAAACGGCGGCTGGAGTGGTTCATCGACAATCGGCCGGACCTCATCGGCAATGTGGCCTGCATGAGGACGCCGGGCATGGGTGAGCGCCGCTTGCTGTCCATCGCGACACAGGATCAGCTCCGCCAGATCCTGAAGTACATGTTGGACGAGCGCGAGTTCCTTTCGCCGTACGGCATCCGAGCGCTCTCCCAGGTTCACCGCGACCAGCCCTACCACTTATCGGTGAATGGCATGGACCACCGCGTGGACTACGAACCGGCGGAATCCAGCACCGGACTCTTTGGCGGGAACTCCAATTGGCGCGGCCCGATCTGGTTTCCGGTCAATTTCTTGCTCATTGAGTCGCTGCAGAAGTTTCACTACTACTTAGGAGACAGCTTCAAGGTGGAGTGCCCCACCGGCTCCGGCACGATGATGACGCTCTGGGAAGTGGCCGGCGAAATTTCAAACCGGCTGATGCGCATCTTCTTGGACGGTGCGGATCAGAGAAGACCCGTATTCGGCGGCACGGAAAAATTCCAGAACGACCCGCACTGGCACGATCTGATCCCGTTCCACGAATACTTCCACGGCGACAACGGCGCCGGCATCGGCGCGAGTCACCAAACCGGTTGGACCGGACTGGTCGCCAAACTCATCCAGCAGTACCATCAGTGAACCGTGGGCAGCGGGCAACAAACCAGGAAGGCAGCAACGAAACACAAACGCCGGGTTGGAGAACTCATGGATTACGATCTTCCGGTCATTGGCGGCCACCGGCGGGGTCAGAGGCGGTTTGAAAAAATCCGAAGTCGCGGCGAATGCACTGTGTCTTCCTAATAGTGTGTTGCTAAAGCGTCACCCAGCCCTTAGCTAAACATTCATTGCAAATCGTAGTTTCACCGGAGATGTAGTTAATTGAGGAAAAATTCGTGACGGGCCATTGCGAGCAGTCCTTCGAGAAATGCCAAGTTTCACCGGTAAAGGTTTTTCGGAATCTAATCTCAGTTCCAGCGGCGGTCTCATACAATCTATGTCCCAATGGACATCGAAAGATATGCAGGGCGATCAAGTCACCGCCAGATTCTTCTGTCATTTCGCGACGGCACTCCCTGCCGTCTATGATAAACGCGCAAAGTTTCCCGGCCATAATTCAGGGGGATTGGGGTTTGGAAATTTTACCTAGATCCACGCTTTTGATTTTATCTACTCGCAAGTACAAAACAAGGAGTTTTACTGCGGTGGTAGAATCGTCACTGAAAAAAGTCGGTTGGCAGGCCGTCCGATGTAAGCTATAATTGCTATTCTTTTCTGGCTCAAACAAACAGCGCCCGATGGAGCGATTCCCATCCCGCTCAATACAAGTTGGATGGCTTGGATAACTCTCATCACCGTCATCGTCTGGCTGCTGATCACGCAAAAGATGAGAGTGCAGATAAAAACGGATCGCGGTCAGGTCAACGCAACAGCGGCTCCGGAGATCGACTGTGAACGCTTCCTCGACCAATGTCCCTGCACGACAGAATTGGGCAAAGGGATCGCTTGAGGCCTAATCTATCCTCTGCGCGCGTTATGCCGTCGAACGCCCCGTGCGCTCGCTTACCTGTGCCACGCTCGCAGCAACCGCGCGGCCTGAACCCTACTTCATTTTCTCCTCCATTTTCATTTTGTCATCCATCTTCATCTTGTCCTTCATTTTCATCTTGTCATCGGGCATTGCCGTTTTACCTGATTTGTCGGTTTTCATTTTGTCTTTCATCATCGAGTCTTTACCCTCCTTCATCATCCCCTTCTGATCCTTCATCATGCCTTTTTCCTCTTTCATCATGTCCTTCTCGTCTTTCATCATGTCTTTTTCAGCGGCGGGAATGACCGGCGGGATGGCGAGCGCGCTCCCGAGTAGCAATGCGGTAACCCAGGGATACAATCTGGTTGTCATAACTATCTCCCTTTTTCTTTCAGTTAATGATGATATTGTTTTTGCTTCGCTCTGATCTTAATCAAAACACTTGGTTACTGTTAAACCCCGGTCGTCTTAAAAAGTTCTCCAAAGAAGCCCCTTCGCCGAATTCTTTCGGCATGGCGCGAAACCGAGCGCCATTCGGGTTCTCACATCTCACGAGCCGGATGATTCCTCAAGTAAGGCAAGAATTTGCTTCTCGGTTTGCTCATACCCTCCTTCCCCCACACGCAAATAACGCATGATTCCGCGCTTATCGACGAGATACATGGCGGGCCAGTAGCGATTGCTGTAGCGCTTCCAAGTCTTAAAGTCGTTGTCGATAACCACGGGGTATTTAATTGCGTGTTCCCGGATGTAGTTTTGAACATTTGCGACCGAGCGCTCATAGCTAAACTCCGGACTATGAACGCCGATGACCACGAGCCCTTTATCTGCGTATTTTTGATGCCAGCCCTTGACGTGGGGTTCGACATTGCGACAGTTGAAACAGCCAAACGTCCAAAACTCAACCAGCACTACTTTTCCTTTAAGCTCGGCAAGGTTCAGAGGCTTGGAGTTGACCCAACTTTGGCCGCTGATCTCCGGCGCAGGGGTTCCGATTTCTGCGCTCGCGACCGAGAAAGCGATACCGGTGAATAAGATAACGAAAAGAGCGCTTAGAAGTGCACGGAAGCTTTTTCTTCTTGCATACATAAGCGAATTGCTCCCTTGATCGGGTTCCCCGCAATCTTCCCAATTCATCTAACGTTGGTAAATAACAAAAAGTTCCACGCGCAACTGGGGACGCGCCGACGACGGTCAGGGCTGTCAGCCAAGCATGTTCGGGAACTTGGCAATCCAATAAAACGTTATGTTGCTTAGACAGCCTCTATTAAATTCGTTAACATGCCCGCGTGTCCGGGAAGCGAAAGACAGGGAGCGCCAAGCACGACGCTGTCGCAAATGAGGCCATGATTCACCTTGATCATTTGTATCGGGTGGCTTTTCATCTGGCACAAGATCCTGTCGACGCCGAGGATCTGGTCCAAGAGACTTTTGTTCGCGCCCTCGCTGCCCACGAACAGTTCGACCCTGGAACCAATATGAAAGCGTGGTTAACCAAGATCCTGCACAATTTTTTCGTTGATCATTACCGCCAGAGGAAACGATGGATCTCAGCAGAAGCCGTGACGCATCCCGAGTCTGAACATTGGCAGCGCCTGCCGGATTTGAATCCGGGGCCGGACAGTAACGTTTTGCGCAAGGAACTCGACGATCAAATCTCCCAAGCGCTAAAAAAAATCCCCGAGGAGTTTCGCGCGCCGATCGTTTTAGTCGATATGGCTGATTTGTCGTACGACGAAGCTGCGTCAATACTTTCGTGCCCCATCGGCACGATTCGCTCGCGACTTTCTCGAGGCAGGAAACTGATGCAGCAATACCTTAAGGTCTACGTTGGCGGCGAACCAAAGAGAGCCACGCAAAAATGACCTGCGAAGAAGCACAGGAACTCATCACCGCGCTGGTCGATCGAGAGCTGCTCGATCCCGAGGCAATCTCATCTTCAGGAATGCCCGCGTTGCCGATTTGCTGTGGAACAGGAACAGCTCCTTAAACAAACGATTCGCGGCTGCGCGGAGCGCATGCACGCACCCGGTGAGCTGCGTGATAGAATTCTTTCGGACCGGCGCGTCTTTCCTGAAAAAAGCCCCACCCGCTGGCGACATCGCCTTTGGCCCATGCCGAATCTTGCCCGTCCGGCGTTCGCCGCCGCTGTGATCCTGGCGATCGCTCTGCCGGGGTTTTTCTTCATTCGAGGGAGCAGAGAGCCCGTCGCTGCTACTGCCCTAGAAAGTTATGATCTCTTTCGAAAGGGCGCGCTTTCAGTGCATCGAGCGGAGAACCCTGCGGAGATCGTAGAACATTTGACCCGCGCGGTAGGCGGACACTTCCATCCCATGGGTTATGATCTCACGGCGATGCATCTTCAGCCTGTAGCCGGTTTTGTTCAAGAGATTCAGGGGCGCAAAATCCTGGTCGCCGTCTATCAAGGCCAAGGGGGAACTCTTTTCTGCTACACTTTTTTTGGATCCGAACAGGATGCCCCCGGCAATGCCGCGAGATTCTATGACACGACAAAAAAGATGAATTTCTATGCGTTCTCCCGCGGCGGCGTCAACGCGGTATTGCACCGGGAAGGCGAGATTATTTGTGTCCTGGCTTCCGAGATGCCGATGGAGGAACTCTTAGCTCTTGCAAGGTCCAAAGCGACGCCAAGTTGAGATCGGACTCGTCTGATCACGCCCTCGCCGCTCCACCCTTACCCCTGCATATTGCTGCGCCTGCTCTTAAAGCTGTTCTCCGGTCATTCCGAAACGGCTGTCTGAGCAAAGCCGGCAAGTGCCTTACGCATGTTTTCCACAACCGGGCACTGCGATACGCCATGGCGTCTTGCTAGGAATTCAGGATCGTTGTAGCCGAGCCATACCTGCCCAGACGAATCTTCCCAGACCAATGCCTTGACTGGAAGATCGATGCCGATTGTTTGGTTGCATTCGATCAATGGAGTGCCACTCTGCGGATTGCCAAAGATCAACAATTCAGTTGGGCGCAGTTTCATCCCCACTTTCGCCGCTCCCGCCGAGTGATCGATGCGCGCGAATATCGTCATGCCTCTCTGCTTCACAACGGCTTCTAGACGATCCATCGTGTCCTTCGAGCGATGCGGACTCTTGATAGTAGTTAGCCCGTCCGCACCCGACGCGTGAGTCGAAAAAAGAAACACCAATGCAAGGAGCGCTGTTTGGATAGTTTTCTTCATATAACTCATCCCCTTTCGGTGGCGCCAATTCAGTTATATTAGCTCAGTAAAAATCGTCAACGGCACGGGCGTTTTCACCCATAAAGAAAATTGTGAATTAATGAAGGCAGATGACATGAATGATATCCAGAATGTCACGGTCATCGAAATCGGGGAGCTCAGGTCTTGGTATGGTCTTCACTCAAGCTCGACGGCGCAACCGTCAATTTAAGGGCGTAATCCAGCATCACCCGCTCAGCTGGTGGTAATTGCAGCTCCGTGTAGCTTGGATGATGATTTTCTCGGCGATAACATCCAATAGAGCTTCGTCGTAGCAGACCGGCAGGCACAAACAGGCTTCCATCTCTTGCGCGGCGTCGCCATAGCGCTGCAGCACCGCTGTCTCGAAATCGGTAAAGACGACTTTGCTGTTGGTTCCATTGGTTTTGAAAAATGTCTCCATGTCTAGCTTTACTAATTTCTCCTTTTCTCGGTCGTCTGTGTCAATATAGAGATTATCTCGTTGCGTCGGCAATGAACAACTCCTAACGTATAAGCGAAACACGAAGAGTTGATTCCGATTGATAGACCCTAAGTTGAGTCTTTAAGGAGACGGAGAAAAAAATCCTTACTCCGGTCACTATTCCAATCTCGGTACCCAATGACTTTACCCACAACATAACCATGCTTATTGATCACGAAGCTCGTCGGAAGCGACCATGTTTCGTAGAGCTCGGAGGCTTTCGCGTCGTGGTCCAACAGTGCAGGGAAAGATAGACTATGCGTATTGTAAAAAGACCGTATCTCCTCAGCGCTTTCCCGCAGCGCGGCGGCGAGCACAGCCAAACCCTGAGAGCTCAATTCCCTATGAAGCGCCTCCATCGAGGGCATTTCATAGCGACAGGACGGACACCAGGTAGCCCAGAAATTTAGCAAAACGACTTTACCCTTGAGGTTTTGAAGCCTGACCGTGTTCCCGTCGATATCTTTGAGGCGAAAATCAGGAGCTACTTTTTTTTCGATAGGTTCTATACCCAGACTAGCAAAAAAATCGTGATGGGAGGCGGGCGATTGAGCTACCGGCTGGGGACACCTTCTCGCCCAAGAATCCAAACGGTAACGGGCAACAGCAAAACTAATACCGCAATGGCGCTAGTAAATCTCATTTTGAATAAACCCAACTTCCACAGAAGACTCTGGCCGGGCTTTCAGAACGACCCGATTCGATCTTAATTCCGTCTTAATATTGGGGCGCGTAAGTTTCGCTTCTTTCCTAAAACCTCAATACAAGAACAAATTCAATAGAGAAAAGGTTCCAGGAATTCCGATTTTTTGTATTGATGGAGCCCCGCACAGGCAGTAATACCCCATCACGCACGGGAACCAATACCGTAAGAAATTGGTTAAATATTTTGATGGTCTGGGACTAGCTATTACCCAAGTCAGCGCACTCGCATTCGTGATGATCCGCACGGCCTGCGCGAAATCAAAGAGGAGTTCTAATTATGCTACGGATAAACGAATTGCCCGCTGCATTGATGATATTGGCTGGGTTTATCGGCGCGCTCTCCGGAAGCGCCGATCTCCGCCCAGGGGATATCGTCACGGTTCTGCCCAAAGATGCTATCCCAGCCATTATGTCTCCATCATTCGAGGAAGCCAGTGGGGCTTCTTGGCTTCGCGGCGATAACGCAGTCGTTGGCGTGAACATTGGTGGCGAAAGCCATGCCTATCCCGTACCGATTTTGAGTCGTCATGAAATAGTTAATGATAAATTCGGCGGCATCCCCTTCGCAGTGACCTGGTGACCGCTCTGCTATACGGCGATCGTGTATGACCGTCGAATCAAGGGTAAGGAGCTGACGTTCGGAGTGTCGGGTAAGCTACACGGAAACTCGTTGATCATGTACGACCATCAAACGGACAGCCTCTGGAGCCATCTAGTCGGAGCCGCTGTAACAGGGCCTATGAAAGGAGAAAAACTTCAGCCGCTGCAGTCAATGTTTACCAAGTGGGAGACTTGGAGGAAGCTCCATCCGGCTACGAAGGTGTTGTCCAGCGGTCGAGCAGGTCTGTTTTCTTCCCAGCGTGACCCTTATGAGTCCTATTACCGTTCCGCAGATACTGGCATTATTCCCACCCGCCATTCAGACAAGAGGATTTATCCGAAGGAATATGTCTTGGGGCTGATCCTAAATGACAAAGCCAAAGCCTATCCTTTCTCGGTTCTGAGCCTCCGGTCTGTTGTCAACGATAACTTTGCTGGAGTCCCTCTCCTGATCGTGTTTAACGAGGAGACGACCACGGGAATGATTTTCAGAAGAAAGCTGGATGGAAAAACTCTTTCCTTTAAAAGAACTCAACTCGAAGGTGAAAAGAGGCTGTTCTTAGTCGACGATGAAAGTGGTTCAATTTGGGAAGGACTGAGCGGCAGAGCGGTCCAAGGCGCGCTCAAAGGTAAGAAGCTGGAGGCGTTACCGATCACCCCGTCATTCTGGTTTGGTTGGGTCGATCACTACCCCAACACCGAACTGTTTGCATTGCAAAGATAAATTCATTTGCTTTCTCAGTTCCTGGACAGAACTCATTCGCTCAGCTCAATCCGTCCGGGACGAGCCTCACGGTTTGTCTCCTCTTCCGCTTCATGATCGAATTCGTCAAAGAAGAGCAAGTGCCGTTCGAGCAAGGCATGCTCCTGAATATCGAACAGCTGCTGAGTGTTCCGTTCATCGCAGCCGGCATCTTCCTGATCTATGTTTCAGCGAAAGTGCCTCCCAGCCGAGTTCGCACCGCGATCCACCGAAAACTTCCTAGGCTAGAATAGACAAAGCCGGCTGCTTGGAGATTTTACAAACCAACCGCGTGATTTCAGGGAACTTTTACCAGTCATTCTTGGTTATCCGTATGTGGACAGAGGATGCTCCATGACTCTTTCACCTTTGTGGGGTTTGAACCAGTTTTGTATGCGATTTCTCCACAGTACGTGCTCAAAACGAAATGAAAAGGAGGGAAGTCATGCGTTCTGATATTGGCAATGGCATTGCGGCGGGTCTCTTAGGCGGCCTGGTGTTCGGAATTATGATGCAGATGATGAATGCGCCGACGCCCGAAGGAGGACAGATGCCCATGATGGTAATGGTGGCCAAAGTAGTCCGCTCCGATAGCATGACCGCCGGTTGGATTTACCACCTGTTTAACAGCGCGGTGATCGGCGGCATCTTTGGCTGGCTATTAGGGAATCGCTCGCAGAGAATTGGTGCCGGCCTGGGATGGGGCGCCTTGTACGGCTTCGTCTGGTGGATTCTGGGAGCATTGATATTGATGCCGCTATTTCTCGGAATGCCTGCTTTTGCGCCCCTTATGATGGCCCCGATGCGGCCGGTCGCTATGGGAAGTCTGATGGGACATCTCATTTACGGGATTATTCTTGGCGGCGGCTTTGCCATATTGAAGCAGGGGATTCCTGGGCTGACACGACATGCGTAGAGCAGAGCCTTGCGAGCCTGCGGTCGTGGACAGCAGAGCTTTACAAAACCGAACCTTCCGGTTCGGCGCAGAGGAATGAGATGGCAAGAAACTCATCGTCGGGAGGAGAGAAATGCTTTAGGGCAGGACTCTGGGGATCGATCATAGCGGTTATCTGCTGTTTTACTCCCGGGCTCGTCATTGCGTTGGGTTTTTTTGGTCTTGCAGCTGTGGTTTCCTATCTCGACTACATTCTCATTCCCCTGCTGGCCATCTTTTTAATTCTGGCGCTTTACGGCTGGTCGAAAAAAAAGACCAGAGATGTTGGGGCGCAAAGCATCCGGTCATGCGAAGGTGACCGCCCTGGCGACGATCGGTAAATGCGGGGTGGGCGGCGTGTTGGAGGAAAAAGTGGAAAGAAAGGTTACCGTTTATTCAACCCCTGGCTGAGCCGCATGTTATGCGGCGAAAGAGTTTCTTTCACACCACCACATCCCGTTTGCTAATCGCAACGTGGCCGAAGATCCTAGCGCTATGGAAGAACTGGTCCAGAAGATTGGTCGCCGAGCCACCCCTGTTATTGTAGTGGATGACGAAGTGATCGTAGGGTTTGATCGGGGAAAACTCCAGCGTATTTTGGCTTTGTGACGCAAATGAGGACTGTGACCTGTCCTGGGTGCGGAAGAGCGTTGGAAATTCCCGAAACCGTCAAGGCTGGCGATATCTTCGACTGCCCTTTTTGAGCCGGCGGTTCCCTCAGGCTGAGGGAAGAAGGAGGTGTGCCGTTTGCAACCCTCGTGAAAAAAGTCAGCTGTCCCAAGTGCGAAAGGATTCTGATCCTTTCCGATGATCCCAAGCCAGGCGACATCATCCGTTGCTGCGGTAACGACTACAGACTTACCTACGAATTTGGTTCTTATGCCCTTGAATAGTCAAAAGACGAACGGATAGTGTTGCTGCCGAGAAGGAGCAAGCAATAACGGAGGGAAGCATGGTTAAAAGTATCCTGCTACCTATATCGCTTTGTATGGCCCTAACAAGTTCAGTCGCTTATGCCCAAATAGGACCTAAAGATGGCATGAAGCTAAAACCCACAGACCTCGAAAGACTCAAAGTAGGAGATACCGCGCCAGACTTCACGTTGGAGAACCTGGACGGAAATGGAATTACGCTGTCCGAGTTCCGCGGCAAGAAAAATGTCATCTTGGTTTTTTACCGCGGCCAATGGTGACCGTACTGTACACAACAGCTCGGGGAGCTGAAAAGTCTTTTGACCAAAGAGGAAACAGACAAGGTTCAGATACTGACTGTCAGTATTGACAGTCACGAAGATTCAAAAAAGTTTGTGCAAAAACTGAAGGAGAGGTTCCCAGGCGATCTCGACTTTCCTATGCTCGAGGATAAAGACCATAAGGTTATTGATCGCTATGGCATTTTGAATCCGGACGGCAAGGGCTGGCCGCATCCAGCGACTTACGTCATCGATAGGCAGGGGGTAATTCGTTGGAAGTTTATAGAAGTAGACTATAAGAAAAGGCCGACGAACGATCAGATCCTCCAGGCGTTGAGACAAGTTCAATAGTTGGCGCAAATCTTGGCGCTCGCGAGATCAAAAAGCTAAGCCAAGTTGAGATCGATCTTAGCGGAAAACACGCATCCCAGTGATGCAGTGTCGCGAATCGCGGCCAATTTGAGAATCGTCCCTAGAGGAGCGAAAACGTCGCCAGAACAGGGGCGGTATCAGCCATGAAGAAAATCATGTCCTTTGATGCCCACGGCATCGGCCATCCGATCGTTAAAATTGTACAGGCAGATCACGTAAACAATATCCAAAATATCCCGGTCGTCGAAGCCATGCGAGCGCAAGGTGTTGACATCCTCCGCGCCGACGCTCGACGGCGCAACAGTCAATTTCACGGCATAATCTAACATCGCTCGCTCCGGTGCCGGCAAATCTAACTCCGTGTAGTCATTCTTAATGCCTTCGACCAAAGGGTCGTCGTTTGATTCCGTACGGAGAGCCTCTCCGTGCGCGGTCATTCAATAGCTACATTTGTTCGTCGCCGACACGACCGTCGCGACCATTTCACGTTGGCGCCGGGTAATCCGCGATTCTCCCCGCATAATGCCGACATCGAGCGCACGCCAAGCAGCTAGAACATCGGGGTTGAGGCTTTGCACCTGCCGGATCATGGAGACCTTGCCTCTGGCCGCGGATGGGCCCGAGCCGGATTCGTAGACTTCCTTGAGTTTACCCTTGGCCTCAGCGGGTGGGATCGTTCGTATATAGGGCATGGCTTACTCCTTTGCCGGTTCGCGCGTTAGTTTAGGTGGATTTGTCGAAGGCAAACCGGCAACCGCTTCAATAATTTCGTAACGACAGTCGGCGTTTTCCGGAATACTCCGCAATTGCGCGACAATGTTCTCCGCCTCACCGTGGGAATAAAAGAGGCCGACCGTGCTGACTTCGCCATTCGGGCGTATCTCATTGACGTACAGCTTTTCCACCGATCGCTACCAAGATTTTGGCGTTTTGTAGCCGACTTGCTTGCGTTCCTTCATAAACGCCTTGTAGGTTTCCGGATGAGATTTCACGTTGTATGGGCAGACATCGACGCATAGGTGACAGTACTCATCGCGCAGGCGGGAGTACGGGTAACACTTCTCGAGATCAATGAGCCAGCGCTTGATGCCATGCGTCATGACATGCTCTTTTGGAATGGCATCGCCAGGACAGTTCAGCTGGCAGACATTGCAGTTCATGCAAAAGTCCTGGACGCCGAATTCGCGAGGCCTATCCTCGGTCAGGGGTAAGTCTGTCGTGACAAACCCGGGGCGAAAACTCGCGCCATATTGTTCGTTGATCAGGCTCCCGTGGCGCCCTAGTTCTCCGAACCCCACCTGGTAAAAAATGGGAATCGCCTGGACCTCGCTCGCGCCATTGTGGTGGGCCCGGGCAGGGTAGCCGAGCTGACGAACATAGGCGGCGAGCTCGGTCGCGATCTCCGTGCATTCGGCATACACCCGCATCGCTTCCTCTTCCACGGCGTTGGCGCCGAGAATCACTTTTTCGAAATCTTCGGCGACGCAAGCGACAATCACGAATTCGTGCGGCACATCCTCGCCAAGGTCAATCATGTGCGGCTGCAATCGGCAAATACCGACCATGTTCGCGCCCAGCTCCAGCGCCCTGGCTTTGATTCGCTCCGTCATCGCCGCCGGATCGCTAACTTCGAGGCGTTGTGAATTGACCGGGCCGTCGCGCAGCGGCGCCAGCTTCACCCAGCTATCGCGGTAGGCCTGAATCTTCGGCGTTGCCGCCGTGTAGTGCCGCGCCGTCTCTAATCCCGCGGCATGGACCATTGAAGCCAACACAGGATCGGCCATACCTTGCTCGCGTCTTGGTGTCGTTCCACGCATACTAACGAACCTTCCCTGCGATCATCTTCACGCGCAATCGATGCTCCCTCTCGTTCAACCTAATCCTCCGTCCACTTATCGTCGTAAAATTCATGCGGGTTGAAGTCGAGCGCCAATCCCCTACGTTGCTCTAAAAGTTTGTCGTAAATCAGCCCGCCGATGGCCGCGACGCCGATGCCCCAAAATGCGCAGTTTTTGAAATACGTAAGAGCGAGGCTTCCCAAAACACCGCGGTCTTGTCCAGTTCCTCCTGTCCCCAAACGTTGGTCATCAAAATGTCGGCGCGCTCCAGAGTCCGCTCGTCGATCTCACGGCGCATTTGGTTGACATAGCCTCTTTTTTTCAATGCGATATTGCTCGCGCGCGGATATTTTTGCTTGTCGCCGAAAATGCGCACAAGCTCCGCGTGCGTCATGGTGCCCGTTGTGCCGTAATCGGGCGCCGCGCCTTGGTGTAGCGTAATTCGCACGTTCTTTGGCGTGTGTGTACGGCGTCGAAGCTCCGCCACCAGCGGATCCTTCGCCCAATTACGAAACGCATCGAGCATCGCATCGACCGCTTCCGCCATGGTGAGAATGCCGCGGTGATCCTCCGGTTTTGCTAAAATCGCCACTGGCGCCGCCATCGATTCTCCGTGAGCTGCTTAGTCGATCACTTGGACAGTCACGTCGCCGGCAATCCGCGCGACGCAGGCCAGCCTTTCGTCCGGCCCCGCGTTCATCATTTCGAGGGTCAATTCCTCGTTCTCGTTCTTTTCGCTCAGGTGCTCTTTGCCGGAAAGGATCTTCACCCGGTCTGTGCCGCAAATCGCTTCGGTGCAGTCGTGGCGCAGCGGCAAGCCGTTCTGGATCGCCGAAACCAGGATCGTCGTGCCCGCCGCCACTTCAAAAGAATGCCCGGCCGGCAAAAACGTTACTTTCGGCATAGCTCAGGCCGCCATGCTTTTGATGCGCTCGATCGCTTCATTGATCATCCACTCGGGGGTCTCGTTGGCGCCGATGATACCCACTTTCTCTTTTCCCTTTAGCCACTCCAACCTGAGGTCGTCGACTTTTTCGATTTTGTGCACATGGGCATTGAAAGCGCGCGCGACTTCGACCATTCGGGTCGTCATCCCTTCGGTCCAGCCGAAAATAATGATCGCCTCGACTTGTTTGGCAAGCTTCTCCACTTCGGGCAGTCGCTGCAGCGAGTCGATGCAGGCCGTGTTGCGAACCTGAACGTTGGCGAAGCGCTCCAGTATGCGCGCCATGATTTTCTTGTAGGTTTCCAGCCAGAAAGTCGTCTGCACAATCACGCCGATGGGCTCGAAACGAGTGAGACGAATCGATTCGACTTCTTCCTCGCGCTCAACGATAAAGACCTCTTTCCCCTTCGCTCGCGCGATCCCCTGAAGCCTGGGGATACCGTGATGCGTGCGACTGCTGAGAACCACTAGGTGACAGCCGGCGTTCAGCAGTTCGATCTCGGCCTCTTCCTGCTGCGTGACAAAAGGACAGGTCGCGTCGGCCAGCAGCGTGAGGCCTTTTTCGCGCGCCTTTTCTCTCACCTCGGGCGGCGCCCCGCGCACGCCGTAAATCAGTTTTTCACCGGCGTCGATCGATTCCATATCGCTGGTGGAACGAATCCCCTGTTCGCCCAGCCCTTCCTTTTTGAATGCAATGAAATCCAGATCGGGTCGGAGCGACCAGACTGCAAGACCGTCGCCGTGCTTGGCGACCATCTTCTGGTGCACGGCGCCGGCCCGATGAACGCCGACGCATAGCCCGCTCGGAGGAATTCCTTTGACGTTACTCAAGTCGGCTTTCAGAATTTGCATGAATATTCCTCCTCGTACAATGTAGCGTCGCGGTCATTTCGCGAGGTCACTGCGCGGCTTACCGCGCCAAGTCGAGTAATCGCAATTGGCTTTTCAGAGTTACACCCTCTTCTCCGCAAATCGATCAACTGACGGTCTAATGTGGCCGCACGTCAAAACCTGCCGCCATGCGAATCGCGTAATTGTGATAGGCGATCGCCGTTGCGATCAGCAAAACTTCCTTGTCGCTAAGACCGGCCGCCCGCAGCGCGTCGACGTCGCGCCGGCGCACAGAAGCCTCGTCGATCGTACCTTTCTCCGCATAAGCCAGCACTGCTTTCTCCGCCGCCGTGAGCGTGAGCGCGCGCCGATCGGTTGCCGCTTGGAAGGCGAAAGATTGATCCAACGGCCCACGCAAATCATCAACGAAACGCTCGCAACGCAAACAACCAGCAACCACAACCTTGATCAAACTGTACAGGCGCGGCGTCAATTGTTCGACGAGCAAGCCGCGCATGGCCGTGTCCGCTTCGAGCGCTCCCGGAGCCGCCGTCAAGAGATCCTCAAAACGTTTGCTCGATACCACGCGCAAGCGGCTCATCGGTCATCCTCGTAGAGGGAGGTCTGAAGTTGTTTGCGCGTAACCCCGAAGGCTTTCAAGATTTCCACGGGGTAGTCGAATTTTTCTTCCTCGACGCCGAGCAGATCGGCGATTCGATCCACCCAATTTCTGTAGCCGGCGCCCAAGCCAATAGAAAGAATTTCCTCATCTGTAAAGCCGGCCTGGCGCAGGGCTTCGATATCGGCATCCGTGACTTGACTCGGCGTCAAGGTAAATTTTTCGGTGAATGCCAGCATCGCTTTCTCCTGATCATCTAAATCAGCCTCGCGCCAGGTGGAAATCACCTTGGCGACTTCCTCCACCGCCATCTTGCCGTCGACACGGAGAAACTCTCCGTGACCGATGCCTCAAAACCGGCAGCCGCTCAGTGCCGCGACCTGAGTCGCGATGAGTTCCTCCTTGCGCCGGCCTAAGCCGGAATGGCCGGGACGGTAAATGCCCTTGTCGAAACCGACCCGCGCTTCGAACAGCGCCGGACAGAGGCTGAAAATTCGTACGATGGGCGGCAGCTTGTCGCCGCGCCTCTGGCGAACCGACGGGCTGAGCCGAGCCAGAGTTCTTTGGTAAGCTTCTTTCAGCTCGCCGGTAGCCTCCGACTCATGAATGACTTTGATGAAGCTCATGATTCTTTCCTCAACGTACATTCCAACGATCAGACGGCATTGCGACGCGCCGCTCTTCTGCCAACTTCGCAGCGCGCTCGGCGCCCGCGCGGGCGCGCTGAATCTGCCAATCGGCGACTTCCAGGCCGAGCCCGTCGACCACACGAACGCGAAAATTGAAATAGGCGCAGACATGCACGATATCGAGGATGTCGCGGTCGGCCCAGCCGACGTCGCGTAACTTCTGCACGTCCGTTTCGCGCATGTTGCTCGGCATTAGCGTCAGCTTTTCGGCAAATTCCAACATGGCGTAGTCGGCTTCGCTCAGCACCATCTGGCGCCAGTCGTCTTTGACCTGCTCCACCGCGAGATCGTCGCCACCTTCCTGACGCAGAAACTCTGCGTGGGCGACGGTTCAGAAGCGGCAGTGGAGCATCGCCGATGTCACCGTGGCGATCATCTCGCGCTGCGCCGTGGTCAGGCGCGATTCGCCGCGCATGATCTCCCACATGAGCTCGGCTGTGTGCCACATCGCCTTGGGATTGAGGCTATGCAGCATCGGGGGGCTGACGGGCTGGCCGCCCGGGCCCGCGTCGCGATCTTGATTGATCTTCTCACCCTGGCGTTGCTCGCGGATCTTTTTATAGACCTCTTTAAGCTCGCCTTCGGCTTCATGCTCGGGAATAATTTTGATCCAGGGCATAACCTCTCTCCTCTCTGACGGGTTGCGCGTGTCGATCGGCCGCTCCCCGTCCGATCGCACTACCTTGCCGTACGTCGTCCCTGCCCGAACAACACTGATTTGGATTCTTCGGTCACCGTCGCTTTGGTATTGATCGTCTTAGCGATTTCGTAGGCGCGCTGGACAGCGGGTCTCTGTGCAATCGCCAGGAACCAGCGCTTGAGATTGGGAAATTCGTCGAGGTTCTGCCCATGCCGTTCATGCGGCACGATCCAGGGATAGCACGCCATGTCGCCGATCGAATAGTCGCCTGCTATGAAAGCGCAGCTGTCAAGGCGTTCGTCCAGCACGCCGTAAAGTCGCTCGGTTTCCTTGACGTAGCGATTGATCGCATACGGTATTTTCTCCGGCGCGTAATTGTTGAAGTGGCCGTTTTGTCCCGCCATGGGACCGAGTCCGGCCATCTGCCAAAAAAGCCATTGCATCACGTCGCTTCGGCCCCGCACATCGGCGGGCAGAAACTTGCCGGTCTTCTCGGCAAGATATTGCAGAATCGCGCCGGATTCAAAAACGCTCAGCGGCCCTTTGCCGTCCGTAGGTTCATGGTCCACGATCGCTGGGATTCGGTTGTTCGGGGAAATCGTTAGAAACTCCGACGCGAATTGCTCGCCGATCGAAATATTCACCGGCTTGATCGAATACGGCAGACCGGCTTCTTCCAAGAAGATGGTAATTTTGTGGCCGTTTGGCGTTGTCCAGTAGTAGAGATCGATCATGCGGTGCTCCTCAAAATAGTCTCTGAGCCAATCATGTAACACAACTGCGTGCGTTACGAGCGAAACCTCCGAAGGCGTCAAGGAGCCTATCACGCCAGCGGAAAACCGGATCACCAGCCTCCAGTAAAGCTACAGGCGACACCGAGCGCGCCCACTGGAATGCGCCGAACACGATATAGTCGGCGAAACTCGGCCCCACTCCGGCGAGATAGGGCTGACGCTCCAGGGACGATCGCATGGGAGCGAGGGCGCTACTCAGCAATGCAACTCCTTCTTTGGGTGGCAAAGCGTACTGCTCCAGGGTTGTGCCGAAACGGGCTTCACGCGACTCGCGAAAATAGGCTTTATCCTTGTCGTGTAGACACGCAAACAGATCCGGAAGAATGATTCTTAATACGATGCGATTCAGCGTCTGCTCGCACCAGAATTTCACGAACAGTGCCAATCCCTGGCCGGCTGGTCCGCCAAACAAACTTGGCGCGTCCGGATAGGCGGCTTCTAGGTACTCTGCGATCACCCAACTGTCAGAAATCATTTTATCGCCGTCCACGAGTACTGGGACAGACTTCTGGCCGGAAAATGCTATGGCATCTTTCTCGACGAACCGCCATGGAACTGTTTCGGCTACGAGCCCCTTATGCTGCAATGCCATCTTGATGCGCCAGCAGTTAGGGCTAAAGCGCCGGTCGTCTTCAGCACCGGCCAGATCAAATAGTCTCATAAGACCGGGTAAAACTTATGATCTTCTTCCGTTCAAACGAACTTCCGTGGTGATCGGCAGTGACTTGGCGATAGTATTCTCGACGAAACAGCGCTCGCTCGCCGCCCTGGCAAGAGATTCCGCGTCCGCCTCAGAAATCGTTCCCGTGAGATCGACCTGGTAAATCATATCGGTGAAAACTCTCCCTCGCGATCGTTGAAACGATTTCTCCGCGGTCTTGAAAACGGCTTCAAACGTTTTTTTCTCCTGGCGCGCGATGTCGACACGGACAGTGCCGATAGCGGCGCCCGATGTCTGCCCGAAGGCGTTTCGTCTATTTTGCGGGTCAAATCATCCGGCATGGTGATTGCCTTTTTAAATTTCGAATCAGGTCATGCGCTGTCCGGTCGGGCGCTCGAGTGTTTAGCGACTCGATTTGACCTCCTACTACTAAACATATAAGCAGTCAACATGCGCCTTGCTAAAAGATCGGGGTCTCCCGTGCCGCTCTATTTCAAAGTCATGACCGAAATCCGTGACAACATTCTTTCCGGGACATGGAGCCGGGGCTTCCAGCTCCCCGGCGAATTGGGTCTCGCCCGGCGTCTCGGCGTGAGCGTCATCACCGTGC